>OGPP01001229.1_pt1 | contig 20564 bp, 18 predicted proteins | sample 1553021 | NCBI WGS metagenome assembly OGPP01 (sample SAMEA2580217, study PRJEB22360) | human gut metagenome | biome: human gut; feature: human-associated habitat; material: faeces | place: Denmark | collected 2008/2010
GAAGGTGGGATGGCGAAGCGCTACTCGAAAGAGAAGTAGACGATAAAAAAGTTTTGTGTCTAGTTTCTATTGATTAGTACAGTGGGGAAATATTATGAAAGATAAATTTGCAGTGTCCATGTTCGGACAAAAGCGTCTGTCCCGTGAGGGTGGGATAGAGATTGTTGTCAAAGAACTAAGCACCAGAATGGTACGAGATGGGTGTCAGGTGACTTGTTACAACAGATCAGGTCACCATGTAAGTGGTGCAGAGTACGATAAGAAAACCGAATATGATGGTATCTGCCAAAAATTTGTTCCAACTATTGAGAGAAAAGGGCTTGCTGCTGTAAGCTCTTCTTTCTTTGCTGCTCTCTACAGCGCATTTGGAAAATACGATGTGGTACATATCCATGCAGAAGGTCCGGCTTTTTTTGCATGGCTGCCTAAGATGTTTGGTAAAAGGGTTGTGGTTACTATTCATGGCATAGATTGGCAGCGTGAGAAGTGGAAATCAGGTTTCGCTTCGAAATTTATAAGATATGGTGAAAAGAACGCTGTAAAGTATGCAGATGAAATTATTGTTTTGAGTAAAGGTGTTCAGGATTATTTCAAGAATACGTATGGTCGAGAAACAAGATTTATTCCAAACGGTGTGAATAGACCAGAAATCCGAGAAGCTGAACTGATTACTGAAAAGTTTGGACTGACAAAGAATTCTTATATATTATTTCTTGGCAGATTGGTTCCAGAAAAAGGAATCAGATATCTGATTGAAGCATTTAAAAATGTCAAAACTAATAAAAAATTGGTTATTGCCGGAGGTTCTAGCGATACAGATTCTTTTACAAAGGAGTTGAAGAATCTAGCAAAAGGTGATGATAGAATTATCTTTACTGGATTCGTGCAAGGGCAGATATTAGGTGAACTTTACAGCAACGCTTATATGTACACATTGCCTTCTGACTTGGAAGGAATGCCTCTGAGCTTGTTAGAAGCAATGAGTTATGGTAATTGCTGTCTGGTTTCTGACATTCCAGAGTGTACAGAGGTTGTGGAAGACAAGGCATTGATTTTCAAAAAGTCTGATGTAGCTGGCTTAAAGGAGAAACTGCAGGAGGCTTGTGATCATCCAGAAAAAGTGATGGAGCTGAAAAAACAGGCGGCAGACTTTATCTGCGAGAAATACAACTGGGATGATGTTGTAGAAGAAACGATGAAGTTGTACAGGAGAAAATTATAGATGAGAGTGTTTTTTATCTCACTACCTAGGTTCAGCAACAGCAGATGATTTTATCATAAGAACTTTCAGTATCACTACCTACGTTTGTATGGAGCACTCTGGTTTATGAACAATACATTGGAAGTGTTTCATCTGAACAGAGGTAGTGAAACTTGATATATATGCTTCAAAAATAAGGAGACAAATGCAATGAGTTTAGTTGATTTAGAGAATAAAACAATTTTAGTCACAGGTGCAGCGGGCTTTATAGGTTCCAACCTTGTGAAGCGAATTTATCAGGAGGCTCCTTCTGCTACGGTCATCGGCATCGACAACATGAATGCCTACTATGATGTGGCATTGAAAGAGTTCCGCCTGAATGAGCTGGCCAAGTATCCCACATTTACTTTTGTCAAAGGCAACATCGCTGATAAGGAGCTGATCACTGAACTGTTCGAAAAGTACAAGCCGTCTGTGGTCGTCAACCTTGCAGCACAGGCTGGTGTGCGCTACTCCATCACTAACCCGGATGCTTATGTGGAATCCAACTTGGTCGGCTTTTTCAATATTCTTGAAGCATGCCGTCATTGCGAGAGTCTGGAGCATTTGGTTTATGCCTCTTCCTCCTCTGTCTACGGTTCTAATAAAAAGGTTCCGTACAGCACGGATGATAAGGTTGACAACCCAGTTTCCCTTTATGCAGCCACTAAGAAATCTAATGAGTTAATGGCACACGCCTACTCTAAGCTGTACAACATCCCGTCCACTGGACTGCGCTTCTTCACCGTGTATGGTCCTGCAGGTCGTCCCGATATGGCTTACTTCGGCTTCACCAATAAATTGGTGAAGGGTGAAACCATCAAGATCTTCAACTATGGCAACTGCAAGCGTGACTTTACATATGTTGATGATATTGTCGAGGGCGTTGTTCGTGTAATGAAGAAAGCACCGGATAAGAAAACTGGGGAAGATGGTCTTCCAGTTCCACCATATGCAGTTTATAACATCGGCAATCAGAATCCAGAAAATCTGTTGGATTTCGTGCAGATTTTGAGCGAGGAGTTAGTAAGAGCGAAAGTTCTGCCGGAGGATTATGACTTCGAAGCACACAAAGAACTTGTTCCGATGCAGCCGGGAGATGTGCCTGTGACCTACGCGGACACAAGTGCACTGGAGCGCGACTTCGGATATAAGCCGAGTACAAGCTTGCGAACCGGATTAAGACGTTTTGCTGAGTGGTATGCAAAGTTTTACAAATAAAGAAGAACAGGAAACAAACAAATGAGATGTGTTGAGGTATATAGAGAACTATATCATAAGGAACCTTTTGAGGTGGCATTTTGTCCATATCGTATTAGTCCGTTAGGAGCTCATATTGATCATCAGTATGGTAAGATTAATGGACTTGCGATTGATAAAGGCATCCATATGGCATATCACCCGAAGCAAAATGGTGTTATAGAGCTGCAGTCATTGAATTTTCCAAAGCGAGCACAGTTCTTCGTTAGTGCTGTGCCAGAAGAAAAGCAGGGTGATTGGGCAGATCATCTTCGCGGTGCAGCAAAGATGTTGGGAGAAAAATATAGGCTTAAGGTTGGTTTATCAGGTATTATTGAGGGAAGTCTCCCAATTGGTGGTTTGTCTTCATCTGCATCTGTTATTATTTGCTTTTTGTCAGCATTGTGCAAGGTAAATGGAATTCATTTAGATCCAATGGAAATGATTCTTACCGCGAAAGCAGCAGAAAATCAGTATGTTGGAGTTTCCTGTGGAAAATTGGATCAGAGCTGCGAAGTGCTTTCTAAGAAAAATCATTTGCTGTACCTCGATACGAAGGATGATAGTTATGAATTGATCCAAACTAGTGACAAGATGAAACCATATAAGATAGCAATTTTCTTTTCGGGTTTGGAGCGATCTCTGAAAAATTCAAAATACAATCTGAGACAAGATGAGTGTAAAGCAGCAGCATATGCGCTGATGGGTTATGCAGGAATGGATTACGATACCTTTGCCAATACAAGACTACGTGATGTACCGTTTGAAGTATTTGAGGCATATAAGAAGCGACTGCCAGAGCTATGGAGACGCAGAGCTGAACATTATTATAGTGAATTTGCACGCGCTGAAAAGGGAGCTGAGTTATGGCGAAAAGGTGATTTAGAATCCTATGGTCAGCTTGTTTTTGAGAGCGGAAAATCTTCTATTTACAGTTATGAGTGTGGATGCGATGAATTGAAGAAGCTGTATGAAATTATGGCTGAGACCGATGGCATCTATGGCGGTCGCTTCTCAGGTGCAGGATTTAAGGGATGCTGCATGGCATTAATTGATCCTGACAAAGCAGAGAGCATTGAAGCGAGAGTGACAGCGGAGTATTTGAAAGCGTTTCCAATGTTACAAGGAAAATATTCTTTCCACCTGTGCGAGAGCGCCGATGGTGTAGAGCTATAAAAGGAGAATACATATATGAAGTGTTTGATTTTAGCGGCGGGTTATGCTACACGACTTTATCCGCTGACTGAAAATTTTCCAAAGCCATTGCTGAAGGTCGGTGAGAAATCAATCCTTGACTGGTTGGTAGATGATCTTGTGGACACCACCGATATTGATGAATTTGTAGTGATTTCAAACCATAAATTTGCACAGCACTTTGAGGAATGGAAAAATAATAAAGAGAAGGTTCGTTCCTACGAAATTACAGTGATTGACGATAGCACTAGTACTAATGAAACTCGTCTTGGTGCAGTTAAGGATATTCAGTTGGCTGTTGAGAAGTTAAAGCTGACAGACGATTTGCTAGTTATGGCTGGTGACAATGTGCTTGATTTCAGCCTTTCTAAATTTGTGGAGTTTGCAAAAGAGAAACACACCTCTTGTGTAATGTGCCACGAGGAAAACGAGCTTAAGAAGCAGCAGAAAACAGCAATCATCACGCTGGATAGCAATGATTTGATTACGAGCTATGAGGAAAAGCCAAAGGAACCGAAGGGTAATCTGGCAGTACCGCCATTCTATTGTTATCGTGCTTGTGATGTGAATCGCATTCAGGAAGCTCTTGATAATGGCTGTGGTTATGATGCACCGGGAAGCTTTGCAGCTTGGTTAAGCAAACAGACTCCAATGCATGCTTACGTTATGCCAGGCAAGCGGTATGATATTGGCGATATTAACAGCTATGAGTATGTAAAGAGTGTGTTTTCCAAATAAGAGAGTATTAGGGAATATAAGGGATATTTGTTTGAAAAGGATGAGGAGTAGCCATTATGAGAAATTTTGAAGATTTGAAAATTGCTGTTGCTGGAACAGGTTATGTTGGTTTGTCAATTGCCACGCTTTTAAGTCAGCATCACAAAGTTATGGCGGTGGATATTATTTCTGAGAAAGTTGAAATGATCAATAATAAAAAATCACCAATTCAGGATGAATACATTGAAAAGTATCTGGCTGAGAAAGAACTAAATTTGACTGCAACATTAGATGCTAAGGAAGCTTATAGTGATGCTGATTTTGTTGTAATCGCTGCGCCTACCAATTACGACAGCAAGAAGAATTTTTTTGACACAAGTGCAGTTGAGGCTGTTATCAAGCTAGTTATCGAATATAACCCAGAAGCTATTATGGTTATCAAGTCTACGATTCCTGTTGGCTATACAGCTTCAGTACGAGAAAAATTCCACTGTGACAACATCATTTTTAGCCCAGAGTTTCTGCGTGAATCTAAGGCTCTTTATGATAACTTGTATCCGAGCCGCATTATTGTTGGAACAGATGTGGAGAATGCAAGACTTGTAAAGGCAGCACACACTTTTGCAGAGCTCCTGCAGGAAGGTGCTATTAAGGAAAACATCGATACGTTGTTTATGGGATTCACTGAGGCAGAGGCTGTTAAACTGTTCGCTAACACTTACTTGGCTCTGCGTGTCAGCTACTTCAACGAACTGGATACTTATGCTGAGATGAAGGGACTGAACACACAGCAGATTATCAATGGTGTTTGTCTTGATCCTCGTATTGGCAGCCATTATAATAACCCAAGCTTTGGTTATGGCGGATATTGTCTGCCAAAGGATACAAAGCAGCTGTTGGCAAATTATCAAGATGTGCCGGAGAATTTGATTGAGGCGATTGTTGAGAGCAATCGTACAAGAAAAGATTTCATTGCAGATCGTGTGCTGGAGCTTGCTGGTGCTTATCAGGCAAATGATAGTTGGGATGAGAGCAAAGAAAAAGAAGTTGTGGTTGGTGTTTATCGATTGACCATGAAGAGTAACAGCGACAACTTCCGCCAGAGTTCTATTCAGGGTGTCATGAAGCGTATTAAGGCCAAGGGAGCAACAGTTATCATTTATGAGCCTACGCTGAAAAATGGGGATACGTTCTTTGGCAGCAGTGTTGTTAATGATTTAGAGGAGTTCAAAAAACAGAGTCAGGCAATCATCGCAAACCGCTATGATGAGAGCTTGGATGATGTGAAGGAAAAGGTATATACGAGAGATTTGTTTGGAAGAGATTGAACCAAGCAATATAGATACAGTCAAATAAGGTATTAAGTTTGAAGGAGAAATATAACGTGAGGACGCTGATTTTGAATAAATTTCTGCACCGAAATGGCGGATCGGAGACATACATATTTAAATTAGGTGAGGCGCTTGAGCAGCATGGACATGAGGTTCAGTACTTTGGTATGGAGCACGAAGGCCGCTGCGTGGGCAACCGGGTCAATGCTTACACGAGTGACATGGACTTCCACGGCGGCAGCAAACTGAGCAAGCTGACCTACCCAATCAAAACTATCTACAGCAAGGAAGCAAGAGTCCAGCTGAGAAAAGTTCTGGACGACTTCCAGCCGGATGTCTGTCATCTGAACAACTTCAACTACCAGCTGACACCTTCCATCATCCTGGAAATCATGAAGTGGCGCAAGGAGACCGGAAGAGAGTGTAAGATCATCTTCACGGCACATGATTACCAGTTGGTCTGCCCGAACCACATGCTGAACAATCCGAACGCACACCAGAACTGTGAGAAGTGCCTCGGCGGTCATTTCGTGAACTGCATGAAGGGCAAGTGCATTCACGGCTCCACGGCGAAGTCTGCCATCGGCATGATGGAAGCCGAGTTCTGGAAGTGGAAGGGCACCTACAAGTACATTGACACCATGATCTGCTGCTCGGAGTTCATGAAGAGCAAGATGGATAGCAATCCTCTGTTTGCGACTAAGACCGTGGCATTGCACAACTTCATCGACAAGGTGGAGTGGAAAGAGACTCCGAAGAAGGATTACGTCCTCTACTTCGGCCGCTTCTCTGAGGAGAAAGGGATCGGCACACTCATCAAGGTCTGTAAGGAACTGCCGGATGTGCAGTTCATCTTCGCCGGTACTGGTCCTCTGGAAGAGACAGTAAATGGTATTAAGAACATCAAGAACGTTGGCTTCCAGAAAGGCGAGACACTGGAAAAGCTCATTCGTGAGGCACAGTTCTCCATCTATCCGTCTGAGTGGTACGAGAACTGCCCGTTCTCCGTTATGGAATCCCAGATGTATGGCACACCGGTACTGGGAGCTGAGATAGGAGGTATCCCGGAGCTGATTCAGGTTGGCAAGACCGGCGAGCTGTTTGAAAGCGGAAATGCCGAAGACCTGAAGAAGAAGATCGAGAAGCTCTGGGGTGATAAAAAGCTGTGTGAGCAGTACAGTGCAAACTGTAAGGACATCAGCTTTGATACTATCGATGAGTATTACGAGAAAATTATGAAGGTGTATCAGTAAGACTGGTACGTGAGGAGAGAATTTGTGTTTGAACGGCTAATACCATCTTTCACAAACCTCGTTTTCCTTTTTATGATGGTCAACGGTTTTGGTATGTGCTGTGGCTATTACCAGAAAATTGTTGACCAGAAGATTAGCGTAGAGGATTTCTACAAGAAACGGTATATCAAAATCTGGCCGTATTTTGCATTGCTTTGTGCGTTGGATTTTGTGATTTCACCGAGTAAGGAATCCCTGTTTGAAGTTTTCGCAAATCTGACTTTGTGTCAGGGGCTACTGCCGAATGCCAAGATTTCGGTTATTGGCGTGAGTTGGACACTGGCGGTCATTTTTGTGTTCTACATGCTGTTCCCGTTCTTCTGTTTCCTGATTGGAAACAGGAAGAGAGCGTGGGGTGTGGCGGTTGCGGCACTGGTGTTCAATTGGCTGTGCGCTAATTACTTCAAAGCTGGAAGGACTAATATCGTCTACGATGCAATTTACTTTATCGCTGGTGGATTGATCTTCCTCTATCGGAAAGAGCTGGCTGAGTTCGCATCGAAGCACAAGGTTATCGCTGCAGCGATTCTGCTGATTGCCACAGTTGCTTATTTTGCAGTAGACGGCAATACGCTCACGATGTTGTTCTTCTGCGTGGCAGCACTGATCTATACCCTCGGATGCAAGGGGGGGGGTACTGGTCAATCCAGTTGCCAAGTTCCTCGGTGGTATCAGCTTCGAGATTTATCTGTGCCACATGGTAATTTATCGTGTGCTTGAGAAGCTACACTTTGTTCATCTATTTGAAAATGGTCTGCTGGCATATATTTTCACAGCGATTGCAGTCATCTGTGGTTCGATTGTGTTTTCGGTATGTGCCAAGTGGTTCTTAAATAAAGTCGAAACATTCTTAAAAGAGAGAGTTAGGAGAGTTAATCATGTCTGAAGAAAAGAAGTTAAATGGTACGGTTATCGTCACTTACCGCTGCAATGCTCGTTGCTCCATGTGCAACCGTTATAAGGCACCTTCCAAGCCGGAAGAAGAAATCAGCATTGAAACCATCAAGAAGCTGCCGAAGATGTACTTTACCAACATCACCGGTGGTGAGCCGTTCATCCGTACCGACCTGAAGGATATCGTGCGCGAATTGTACAAGAAGTCTGACCGTATCGTTATTTCTACCAACGGTTTCTTCACAGACCGTATCGTTGACCTGTGCAAGGAGTTCCCGCAGATCGGTATTCGTATCTCTATCGAGGGTCTGGAGCAGACCAACAACGAAATCCGTGGTCTGCAGAACGGTTATCAGCGTGGTTATGGCACGCTGAAGAAGCTGCGTGAGATGGGCATGAAGGACGTTGGCTTCGGTATGACTGTTCAGGACAAGAACGCTCCTGACCTTGTTCCTCTGTATAAGATCTCCGATGAGATGGGCATGGAGTTCGCAACGGCCTCTCTGCATAACAGCTTCTACTTCGTTGAGGCAAAGAACATTATCCACGACCGTCCGATGGTTGCAAAGAATTTCGAGAATCTGGTCAATGAACTGCTCCGTAGCAATAGCCCGAAGAAGTGGTTCCGCGCTTACTTCAACCACGGTTTGATCAATTACATCTACGGCCAGAAGCGTCTGCTGCCTTGCGATATGAGCTTTGATACCTTCTTCATTGATCCGTATGGCGATGTTATGCCTTGCAATGGTACTAAGGATAAGGAAGTCATGGGTAACCTAAATAATCAGACTTGGGATGAGTTGTGGAACAGCCCAGAAGCAGAGAAGGTTCGTGCAAAGGTTCGTTGTTGCGACCGTGACTGCTGGATGATTGGTTCTGTTTCTCCGGCAATGCACAAGTACATCTGGAAACCGGCTACCTGGGTTCTGGTACATAAGTTCAAGGCTCTGTTCACCAAGCATCCGTACAGCATGTACGAGCTGAAAATCTGCCGCGATTATCGTGATGGCAAAGTTACTAAAGAGGATTTGGACAAGTGCAGCACCTGCGATATGAACTGTGTAATCAATAACGGCCTGAGTGAAGCCTCCAAGGAGCAGCTGAAACATAAGACCGGCGAGGAAATCGTGGATGCTGATATCGCACAGCAGATGGAGAAGAAGTGATGAATATCCTGTATATAGCTTATTCATGTAACCCTTTTGCTGGAAGTGAAGACAAAATTGGTTGGTGCGTTCCTTATGAGAGCTCAAAAATAAATAAAGTTTATGTGATCACAAAAGAAGAGCAACGTGAACCAGTCGAAAAATATTTGCAGAGTCACCCACTTGAAAATATAAAGTTTTATTATATTGACATCCCCAATTTTTACAAGAAAATCTTCAAGGGATTCATGTATTCCGGAAGACTTAATGTGTGGAATAGACGGGTGCTTCCTCTTGCAAAGAAAATCTCTGCGGATCAAAAAATTGACGTTATTCATCAGATTACACCAATTGAGTTCCGTGCAATTGGAGACTATGGAAAGATAGCAAATATCAAATTTGTCTGTGGGCCACTTGGCGGCGGAGAGTCTTTACCTAATGGGTTAAAAGATTACGCAAAGGGACATGAAATCATTGAAGTCGTTCGTTCAGGGATAAATCGTTGGTATCGTTTTAAGCTGAGAATCACAGGCAAACTAAATCGCTGCGACTATATTATGTTTGCAAATAAAGAGACTCAAGAATTCCTCGTGGGGGGGGGAAAAGCAGAGAACTAAACTGTCCGTATGAATTAGTCTTTGACAATGGATTAAGACCGGACGAATTAGTAAACTGGACAGAAAAGGAAAAAGTGAATGAAGAATTACAATGTAAGTGACGAGCCAGTGACTGAGGTTGCGGTAGATATAAATGATATTAAATATACTTGCAAAGAAAAGGGCAGAAATGAAGAATGTGTCTTTCTGGTTGCTGGAAGAATGATATATCGAAAGGGCTTGGATTTTCTTTTTGATGCATTGATGAGAATTCCACAGGGAACTAGATATAAGGTTAGGGTTGTAGGCGATGGCCCGGAGCTTGAGCATCTGCGTAAACGCTGTAAGGATAACCTGAACTTGTCTGAGCATGTGCACTGCATGGGCTCCATCCCTTATATGGAAATGGAAAAGGAATATGCAGATGCGGATGTATTTATTATGCCGAGCATTCGAGAGACGACAGGCACAGTCTTACTGGAGGCAATGTCAAAAGGTATTCCGGTTATCACCATTAATAAGTTTGGTGGAGCAACTCTTTTTGATGAAAACACCGGTTGGCTTTATGAAGGAAACTCGAAAGAGGAGTACATTGAGAATTTGAAAAAGGCAATTCTTGAATGTATTGCTAATCCTGATGAAGTAACAAGACGTGGAAAAAACGCGCGAAAGAAAGCAGAAAAGTATACTTGGCAGGAAAAAAATAGGTTGTATCAAAAGATTTATTTTGATTTGCTAAAATAAGAGGGCACACAAAGTGTACAGAGTAAGTTGAAACATTTAGTGGGAAGAGGAAAATACTTATGATAGGCAGTAATTTTTTTAATTTGTTTATTAGGGGATATAACTTGTATTTGAAGAAAGTTGATCCAATAAAGTATGCTCAAAAAATAGGAGTTTCTCTTGGAACTCAGTGCAGATTGAATGGATCACCAGAATGGGGAAGTGAACCGTGGCTGATCCAAATAGGTAATCATACGGAAATTTCATTTGATTGTGCATTTATTACACATGATGGTGCGACATGGGTGTTTAGAGAAGAACCGAGATATAGTAAAGTGCTTCGGTATGGAAAAATAATAATTGGAAATAATTGTTTTATAGGAGCCAGAAGTACGATCTTGCCAGGTGTTACAATAGGAGATAATAGTATTATTGGCGCAGAAAGTCTAGTTACAAAGGATATCCCTGCCGGAGAAATATGGGGGGGGATACCAGCTCGATATATCGGGACAACAACAGATTTTGCAGAAAAGTGCCTGAAAGAAACTCCATTATATGATGAAAAACAGATTAAGATCAATCGAAGACAAGAAATAGAAAGAATCTTGAATATAGATTGTGGTAAGGAAAAGAATAGTCAAAAGGTGGAAAAATGAAAAGAAAAGTTTTCTTTGTTACGAACGGACTACCCGGTGGCGGAGCAGAAAGGGTTATGTCGGTTGTAGCCAATTATTTAGATGATAGGAAATATGATGTTTCGTTTATCATGCTTCGAAAAGTTGAAGAAGCTTATGAATTGAACAGTGGGATTAAACGCTATTACAGAGAAAAAAAACGTAACGGTGACTTTCTCGGAGAAATAAAATATATACATCAATTTGAAAAGAAAAATCCTGGTGCAGTTTTTATTTCTTTTTTCACATATCAAAGCTTGTACACGATCCTTGCGTCAATTGGAACAAAAGCACAAGTGATTGTATCAGAGAGAAACGATCCAGAAAAAACAGTATCAGGTAAGAAAATGAAACTCATACGAGATATACTATATGGGTGTGCGAATTGCAATTCGGTTGTTTTTCAGACAGAGGGGGCAAAAAGCTATTTCAATAATAAGATTCAATCAAAAGGTTCTATTATCCTAAACCCAATTAGAAATAATTTGCCGAAACATAGTAGAGAAGAGAACAATAAAAGAATTGTTTCTATAGGAAGACTGAATTCCCAAAAAAATTATACGCTACTTATAGAGGCGTTTGCGTTGTTCTGCCAGAGATATAATGACTATAGGCTTGAAATTTATGGAAAAGGCGAACAAGAAGAAACATTGAAAAAATTGACTAAGGCTTTAGGAATTGAAGATAAAGTCATTTTTGAAGGCTTTAGAAATGATGTTCATGAAAAAATTTCCAACGCTACGATGTTTGTGATGTCTTCAGATTACGAAGGGCTTTCAAATGCGTTGCTGGAAGCCATGGCGATGGGGATGCCTTGTATCAGTACGGATTCGCCGCCGGGTGGCGCAAGAATGGTTATTACAGACGGTGAAAATGGTTTGCTAGTCCCAGTAGGTAATAAAAAAAAGCTTACGGAAGCAATGGATTTAATTGCAAGTAATATGGATTTTGCTGAAAAAATGGGAAAAAAAGCAGCTAAGATGCGGGAAATGCTAAGTGAAGAGAAAATTTGTAATCAGTGGGAGAAACTGATTGATTCAGTCATATTTGACCATAAAAAATATATTGGTGATATGTCAAAAAATATTTAAAAAATTTAAAATATCTTTCTGAAAATGATAATTGTCAAGGTATTGTCAGCAAGATTAAATTTTTTTTCAGTCGTCCTATTCAACTTTGCACCTAGTTTAACTATTAATGGTAAGCAGATTCTCTTATTCAGGTACACATTGACAATTACATTAGGCTCAGAGTGTAAGATAATTAATAAGAGTAAGTACACACAGGACACTTTGAACTTAAAATGTTATTAACTATAATAGAGTTCATATGTGTTTTTTTTGAATTCAAACACACAGTATCAGGCAAGACCCAGTCGAGTGTTACACGCTCAACCGTTACAAGATTAAGGATATTTTCTGTTTGCAGCTTAATAGACCTAATGTCGCTTTTCCAAAATATCTTGCAATTTAACGCTTATTCGCTAATCAGTTGTAAGAAGATTTAGCAAACAGTTGTTATGTTCATAATTGTAATACGAATCAAACAGTTTAACCAACTCATGTTATTTCAGTAGCTTTGTAAATCCTTTAGACGGATAGTTTGGTTGATAATTTAGTGTTGTTTTGAATATGCTTCTTGTATAAGTGTTTTCATTGCCTTCATGTGGTTGTTTATTCGTTCGATGTGATATAAGGTGGCTAACATGGTCGCAATTCTTAGGGGCGTCCCATTTATCCAAGTATAGTACCTGATACAGTGTTGTCAGGTATTACTTCTCCAGGCAGATTTGCCAGATTAGTTTATTAGAGAGTTATGCACGTTCTTCTTTGTAGACTTTCCAAGCGACTATGTTTTGGTTATTAAGAAAGTAATATTATTTAAAATTGGAAGTAGAGAACTAGGAAAAAAGACTACGCCATTACTGAAGTCAAAGATTTACTGTATTTTTAGTGCTAAAGACATGTTTTCAAGCCTCAATTTGCTCAATATAAAGTTTGGGGTGCGGATATTTTGCAAGCTTAGTTTTATTCATTTTTGCGATTACCGCAATTACGAAAAATTTGTAATGCATAATTGGAAAGTCTCCGTTCATGGTGTTACATAGCCGTATATTTTAGTCTTGCCATTCCAGTTTCGCAAGCTTTGCTAAGAGATACATTATTTCGATAATATTTTGGTACTGGATTTGTTGTAATACTAAAGTAATCTTTTGAGAAGCTAATACTTAGTTTTTATTATAATTTAGGGTGAAAGTTCTTTTATGTGTTAACTATATTTTACCATGTAAGGTAACTTTTGTTGACAAGTATTGTAACAGACAGGTATGAAAAGAAGTGCCTTAGATAAAGATTTTGTCAGAACTATTAAAAAGAAAATCTTGAATAATATCAGAAAAGATAGACATAGACAAAGCAGTAATATTTGAGTAATGGAAAAATTGTTAATAACATTATTTAAATAAATTAGTATAGGATGGATAATAGATGAATAGAGTTTTTATTTGTGGATATTTTAATTTTCCACGAGGCGGTGCAGCAGCGAATTACGTACAGTCTTTCGCAAAAGTTTTTTTGAGGTTAGGCAAAAATGTAATTGTAATTTCAAATATAAATCCTAATATTAAGCTTGAAGGAAATAAATACCAAGAAATTCAAGTTGAGAATGTGCAATTAAGAGAAGATAAGCTTGGCCATTATATAGATTTTAATTTTCTGATGGGAAAATATTATGAGCAAATATTATCGGGATTATCTGTTGATTGTAGTGATCTTATTATTGCGTATTCGAGAGATTCATTTATTCTTAATTCAGTTTTGAAAATTGGAAAAAAAGTTGGGGCGAAAACAGGAGTTTGTTTGGTGGAGTGGTTTGAAAAAAAAGATTATGGCAAATGGTTCAGAAATGTTGAATATTGGAAGTCTCAAATTTCTTTTTACAGAGTAAATTTAAAATTTGATTATATATTTCCTATTAGTACTTATATTGAAGGCTATTACAAAAAAAAGAACTGTAAAACATTTAGACTTCCTTCCTTAGTAGATACTGAAGAGTTTGAATATAATGAAAAGAAAATAACTGATAAAAGGATTTTTATCTTTCCTGGGAATGGAAAGATGAAGGATGCATTAGAAGAGACAATTCAGGCATTTGCATTATTAAGGGATGAAGAAGTTCTAAAATTAGAATTTCACATTTGTGGTGTTGGTAAATTGGCAAAACAAATTATAAAAGAAAATAAACTAGAAAATAGTCCAGCAGGTAAAATTGTTATACATGAGTGGATGCCATATGAGGAGCTTATAGATTTGTATCGTAGGGCACATTTTATGATATTAGCTAGAGATATTTCTCGGATGACATTGGCGAATTTTCCAAGTAAAATTCCTGAGACACTCTCCTATGGAATTATTCCTATTTGTTCTAGAGTCGGGGATTATACCAAGTTATATCTTATGGATGGTGTAAATAGTCTGATCATGGATGGTTGTGATGTGCAAACAATATTACATGGAATAAGACGTGCCTTGGCTATGTCAGACCAGGATATAATTAATTACTCAAATAAATGTAGAATTACTGCTGAGACCAAATTTGATTATAAACAATGGGTAAAACCGTTGGATAAATTTCTTGAAAAAGAGGTGCTCTAAAAGGAAACATTTATAATGGAGGATGTAAGCTGTGATTATTAGGAAAAGTGCGTTGATACAATATGCGCTCATATACTTAATGATGATTTATAATGGAGGTGTTCTATACGCTGACATTAAAGTAGAAAGACCCATATATATTCAAATAGTCTCGTATACAATTATAATTGTGGGATTTTTAGCTATTTTTTTAAATAAAAAGAAATATGGCAATCAATATTGTCTGTATATTTCTGCTATTTTGGTTATTGCAGTCATGATAGTTAGATACACAGTAGGTGGTGTGGGACTTTCAGCGTTGGTAGATTATCTTTCATGTATTATGATGGCATTTCTTACAGTGAGTGTGGATAAAAAAATGTTTCCTACTCGTGTGATAAATGTTGTCTATTGTTTTGCTGGATTGAGTGTAATCTGTTATTTATTGCAGATATTCTCTCCCAACATTCTTAAAATGTTACTTAGTCCTTTCAAATCTTCCTTTTCTTATAATGATTGGAGTGCAGCTGCTTATGGTGGTAGTATGGTTAATATATCATATACAGCATGGGGAAAGTTACTGTTTACAATGCGTGAGGGTGAAATGACTAGGAATCTAGGAATCTTTACAGAACCTGGTAACTATCAGATTGTTTTAAATTGTGCGATGTTTTTTCTTTTATTCTTACCACAATTTTATCTGTTCAATAATAAACAGATGAAAAGAAGGTTTATTGTAATTACATTGGCTATACTTACAACACAATCCACATCAGGATATCTTATTCTATTGTCATATTTCATAACTTTTTTCTTTATAAAAGATTATAGTAATATGACAAATATAAGAAAAACAATTTTGGGATTACTGTTTTTAGCTGCCATTTTTTTGATTTTAGATTACAATATTCGTGGAAATAATAGTTTACTATATACTGCAGTAATCGGAAAGCTATTTAATGAAGGAAATATGGACATAACAGCATCAACAGGAGTGTGGCGTTTGGGCACAATAGGAACATCAGCATTGCTTATGATTATGCATCCGTTAGGGGCAGGCTTTGATACTACGTTTTCGGTCATACAGCAACAATTGGCAGGATCAGCAGGTGGAGCTTTGATGGCTTTTGGTGCAGCTTTGGGGATCATACCTTTTTTTGCTACAATTATATGGTATATTTATCCTGTTGTTAGAAGTTCTAGCTTAACGGTGGCTGCTAAAATTACTTTTATGATTTTGTTTTTTCAATCAGTGATGGCACAATCAAAGGTTTTTTATCCATTTATTGTGTGTATTAGTATTTGGCTTCTAGTTAACAGGAAAAATGATCATTTTAAATACGAAAATGGAATATATTTGAGGTAAATATATGATTAGAAGAATAAAACATAAAATCCAACAGATTTTATGGAGATGCAAAGTAAAAAAAGAGAAAAATTGTATTATTGAAAAGGGCGCATATGTTGATCAGAGTTGTGAACTAGAAGGTAACAATCGATTTTCAAAGGGAACGAAATTATTTGATTGCAAAATTGGAAAAGGTTCTTATTTTAACACTGGAACAGAATTACATCACGTTACAATAGGTCGATATTGCTCAATAGGTAGTAATGTAAAAGCTATTATAGGCAGACACCCTACATCACAATTTGTATCAACACATCCAGCCTTTTATTCTATAAAAAAACAATCAGGATTTACGTATGTTGGAATGAATAAGTTTGAAGAGTATTTATATGTTAAAGAACAATATAGTGTGGGAATTGGGAATGATGTGTGGATTGGATCTGATGCTAGAATTATGGAGGGAGTACAAATAGGAGATGGTGCAATAGTTGCAGCAGGAGCTATTGTTACAAAAGATGTGCCACCATATGCTATTGTTGGTGGTGTTCCAGCATGTGTTATAAAATACCGTTTTGATACTATTAAGGTTGAGAAACTCTTAAATATACAATGGTGGAAGAAAGATGAAGAATGGATTGTAAAGCATTCTGAGTATTTTGAGGATATAGATAAGTTTCTTATTAAGGTTGAAAGGGAAAAGACAGGATGTTGAAAGATAAAATTAAATCAAAGGTTTCAATAAAAAGCAAAGATACAAAGACACTATTTGCTAATATAATTGGATCCTTTGGAGTTAAGGGATTTTCTTTATTTATTGGTTTATTTACAACTCCGACTTATATTCGATATTTTAATAACAATGAAATTTTGGGAGTTTGGTTTACTATTTTATCAGTTCTTGCTTGGATTCTTAATTGCGACATGGGTATTGGGAATGGCTTGAGAAATAAACTTGTAGGAGCACTTCAAAGCGATGATAAAGATGAGGGAAGAAAATATGTTTCTTCTGCATACATGTTTTTGTTTGGTGTATCTTTAATTATCATTGTGGTAATAGTTGTACTTTCCCAATTCGTGAATTGGAATACGGTTTTTAACATTGATACAGATGTTCTGGAATCTGATGTATTAAGAAAAGCATTAACAATTTTGTTGGTAAGTATAATTTTACAATTTGTATTGCGCCTTATTACATCTGTTTTGTATGCGTTGCAAAAAGCGTTCATACCTAGCTTATTAAATCTTTTAACCAATGTAATAATGCTATTATATGCATCATTTGCTATTAATATGAATTGTAATGGAAGCATTGTAAATATGGCATTTGCATATTTGATTGCTGTAAATGGACCACTTATTTTAACTACATTTGCAGTGTTTGGCATAACTAACAAAAAAATCGCACCATCAGTTAAATTTGTCAAAAAAGAATATGCATTATCGACATTAAAAATCGGAGGTATTTTTCTTTGGATCCAACTAATGGCTATGATTTTAAACAGTACAAATAGTTATTTTGTAACTTTGTTTGTCGGGAATGCAGCAACGGTTGACTTTAATATTTATAATAAAATCTTTACATTGATTGGAACTTTTGTAACGTTAGCAACTACTCCGATATGGTCAGCTGTCACAAAAGCGCAGGTAGAAGGAAATTATAACTGGATGTATAATTTGTTCAAAAGATTCATTATTATCGCATTGTTAGCTATATGTGCTGAATTTGCTTTGATTGTTCCGCTACAGTTCGTTTTTGATATATGGTTGGGTGTAGACTCTATTTCTGTAAATTATGGAATAGCAGCATTATTTGCATTATATGGTTCTGTGATGATTTGGTCAGGGGCTATTACATGTTTTGTAAATGGACTGGGAGAATTAAAATTACAATCAGTTTTCTTGACAATTGGTGCAATCATCGATGTTGCGTTTACATATATATTAGCTCGTGCTACTAATAGTTATGCGGCAATAGTGGCAGCAAATATTTGTGCCTTTATTCCATATTTGGTAGTACAAACGATATGGTTAGTCAGATACATGAAAAATGCGATAAAGCAAGGGTAGCATGGGGCTGGTATATTGGAAAATTATGTGAATTAATTATATTGAGATTAAAGATGAATTTGGAGGTACTAGTTTATGTGTCAATATAAATTTTCTGTTTTTACCCCAGTTTTTAATCGGGGGGGTTACTAAGTAGAGTTTACGATTCATTACAAAAACAAACTTTTAAGGAATTTGAATGGATAATAGTAAACGATGGGAGTACTGATGATTCAGATACTGTTATAAAGAAAATAATAGAAAATGCAGATTTTCCTATTACATATATATACTTGGAACACAATAGTGGTAAACATATTGCTCAAAATCGTGCTGTGGATGTCGCCAAAGGTGAGATGTTTGTTCCGCTTGATTCTGACGATTATATTATAGCGGAGGCTTTGGAGATCTTCTGGAATGCGTGGCTTTCCATTCCAGAAAATGAACGTTGGGATTATTCTGGAGTTGGTGTTCATTGCATGGATCAGAATGGCAATATGATAGGAACACCTTATCCACAGGATCGAATGGTTTCAAATGACCTTGAAATGACTTTTAAATGTAAAATTAAGGGCGAGAAATGGGGAATGATTCGAACTGATATAATGCGAGAGTTTAAAAATATTGAAGTGAAAGGACATTTTTTGTCAGAGTCAACAGTTTGGTTTAGAATAGCAAAAAAATATCATAAGAAGTTATTTTTGCAACAATGCCTAAGAATATATGAGGTTCATGAAGATAGCGTTACCAAACAAATAAAGTCTTGTGATTATAATATTGAGAGTAAAATTGTTTCAGAGTGTATTTATCTAAATGAATTTTATAGTTGGTATTTGCGCTATCAAGTAAAAAGTGCTATTCGAAAACCTCTTGCATTAACATATGCCTGTATTGTGAATGATAAAAGTATTCTGTTTGGCAATGATGCTTTAATTAATAAAGTAAATCCGTTGTTATGTAAAGTTTTAATTTTTATCGCTAGTGCATATAAAATAATATGGGTTATGAAAAATAAGTAACCTGCAGAATACCAGTTAGGTGCCTTGTGCAAGACCTTTGGCACTGCCACAATGTTGTAGTCAACTTAAGAGCCAATAATTGTCAACTAGTGTAACATACAGGGATATGAAATATATGTTGGAACATCCTGCAATATATATAGCTTTAATTTAAACTTACATAAAATAGGGGAGTAGAGAATGAATGATTTATCAATTAACAAATATCGAAAACAATTAATGGGTATAGCTGCTATTGGAGTTTTGCTTGTACATTCAAGAAATATTATTGTCTTGCCTAAAAGTGTATCAGAATTATTTAGCTATGGTGGCATTGGTGTTTACATTTTTGTATTTCTATCTTCAATAGGATTATATTCTTCTCTAAAAACTCGTGGGGGAGGATACAGTAAGATTGAATTTTATAAAAGAAGATTTAAAAGGGCATTTGTACCTTATTTGCTGATTGCGGGAACTTGGTATGGAGTTAAGTATATATTGATTCAGCACGACATACTTGCCTTTTTTTATGAACTTAGCACACTTTCGTTCTGGATAGATCATCAAGGAGCTTGGTATGTAGCTATGTTGTTTCCTATATATTTGATATTTCCGTACTTTTTTGACTGGATTGAAGGAGGCAGGCAAAAAAAGGTAATAAGGGATAGTAAAATTATTGGTATTGCTGTGATAATATTTGTGATTGCATCTGTGGTAAGTCTATTTGATATGCAACTGTATAGCCATCTTTCACAGGTGTTTTCGAGCGTAATAGTTTATATTATTGGGTATTATTGTGCGGAAAAGGTTATGACAGATAAATATAATGGATGGTTATTTGGAGCTATATGTATTGTTTTTTATGTGATGAAAGCTGTAACACCTCTGAAAACATTTGATGTGATAAACGATATATCTTGGAGCTTACTTGCAGTACCAATTATTACAGTTTCGACATGGTTTCTGTCTAAGGTTAATTCAAAAATTATGAACGACTTCTTTGGCTTCTTTGGCAAGCATTCATTAGAAATGTACTTGTGGAATATTTTTTTAATTCAGGCAATTGAATATTCAGGTTTTATCGAGTTGTTTGAGAATCAGTATGGCGATAGATATGGATATATATCATATGGATTGGTGATTGCTGTTGGAATTATTTTAAGCGTGGTCTATGGAAAAATATCAGACGCTATTGCGAGCATTACGTGCCAGACCCCTGGTACTAAACTGTAAACGCAAAATGAACAAAAAATGACTAAAAAGTCGAATACTGTCGAATTAGTATCAGGCTTTGGTAAAATAAAGTCGTGTGGAAATCCACACGGTAGCCGCTCTGATAATCACACACCTCTTCGTGGTGAGCAGCAGGCAACGATTTGTTATGATCGGCTGAGATGTGAAGAACGAAACCTATGGTAAAAGAATATCGTCAGAAAAATGTACGAAAAATTATGAACACAACATTACTTATCATGGCAGCCGGTATCGGTAGCCG
>OGPP01001239.1_pt1 | contig 20410 bp, 28 predicted proteins | sample 1553021 | NCBI WGS metagenome assembly OGPP01 (sample SAMEA2580217, study PRJEB22360) | human gut metagenome | biome: human gut; feature: human-associated habitat; material: faeces | place: Denmark | collected 2008/2010
ACTTAATGCCCAGGCGATCACGCCAAAGGCTCCGATTAGCACGCCAACACCCATTACAACGATTACGTCTATCATTGTTTCACCTCTCTCAGATGCTCAATAATCTGCGTCATACTCTTTTTGCAGTCTGCGAATCTTTTCCAATCACCTTCCAGGAGATAGTATTCTGTGGTAACGTAATAGCCGCCGCGCTCGTCTTTCTTCCACCAGTCATCACCTTTTGCACGTTCAGTTTCTTTGACGATGATCATTGTATTGTCCGGAAGCGGATAAGAATAATACTTTTCGCTTACTTCCGGCACAGCAAGCCACAAGTTCCATCCTGTATATTTGTCCAGAAACTCTTTGCGTTTCTGATTATTTGTTAATTCATTCAGCGTCATCTTCTCTCCTCCCAGCTCCGGCACTCCCTGCAGCGAATCTTACTGCTGCATAAGGTGCCTTTTATCATTGATAGCCTCGGACAGGTCGGGCGGACATATACGATCAACTCTCCTACCTTGCCAGTACTGTGTTTACAGGTTTTATATTTTTCCGCCATAGTCTCAGCTCCTTATCGTTTCATACAGTTTCTTCTTGGCGTTGTATTTCAGTGCAACAGGCATACCGCAGTTTATACAGTTCAGCTCAATCAGTTCTGCAGTCTCATTTGTGAAATATCTTGTCCTACCGCCACATTCACAGTTGATAAATGCCAGTTTCAAATCCTTCAGATCCGTCTTCTTGCCACATTCTTTACAGCCGTAATAACTAAGCTGATGTTTGTCACAAAAGGTCTTTGTCTTACCACAGTGTTCACAACGGATATGTAAAAATCCGGTATAGCCTCTTGACTCCCGCGTCAGATTTTTATTGATCATCATAGGCGCTGCCTCTGGTTCTTCCCGAACAGGCTCTTGGGGGGGGCAGTTTTTCCGATGCTGCCATCTGATGCACAGTCTCTTTAAAATCCGGATTCTCCACAGCCGGCACCTCAACCAGGAAGCGATTTCTTTTCAGCATTTCTTCCAGCGGCTCTACTGTAAACGCCGGCTTATCAGCTTCCAGTGTCTCATCGTACATGACCAGGACTTTTCTTCCCTGGAGAAACTTCTTCAATGCGTCCTCTAACTTCATTTCCTGTAGCATAGCTTAATCTCCTCTTTTTCTTTTTGCCAGACATTCCAGCTGCCACACTACATCCAGCAGTGCGACTTCTACTTGCATCGTCTGGTATTGTTCTCTAATCTGGTGACAACGTTCTGCAACTCTCTCCCAGGCTCCAGCATCTTCCGGAAGAATACCGTTGTACTCTTCATACATCTCCTGTACTTCCGGATATTCTTCCCAGAGAGCTTTTCGTTCCTGGGGTGTCAGCCAGATCATGGCAGCCTGTCGATCCGGACATAAATCCCAGGGACTTCCGCCCAGAACTTTTCCACGATCTCCGAAGCCACCAGTGCATCATCATCCCAGAAACCAACTTTCGTCATGCAGTCCTTTAATAGTTTCTGCAGATTGTCCGTATCCGGTTTGGAAAGTCTGTAGGTACCATCCAAATGTTTTCCCCTGGGGAAGCACCATTTTGTGATCAGCCTGACTCCACAGTGATATGGTTCATCTGGTACATGCTGTCCAAGATATGCCACCAGTTTCTGTCTAGCTGCTTTTAATTCCGGTGGCTCATAGAACACTGGCTTCCCTCCGGCAACCCTGACCTGTTTTTCCTGATGGGTTACAGTCGGCGGAACCATTGCCATAAAAAATTCAAATTCCAAAATCATCAACTCCTTTTTCGGGTGATCAAGGTATGGTGCCCACCTGAGTGCGGGGTGGGTGGTCGTCGTGCGTGAGCTTATCGCACGACTACCTACCCCCGCTAGGTGGGGTGCGCACATACATATATACGTAGTATATAGTCGCGCACCCCCCTTTTTGCGCACTGCTCACAACCATAAAAACAATGGTTCTGCGCACTGTGAACATCATCATAAAAAATATGGTTCTGCGCACTACTCTGTATCATGGTTGTGAGCACTCCTGCGCACCCTTTCTTCTGATGTATGTTTTTCCATCCTCACCTATATATTTTTCAAATTTATTCCGCAATTCTTTCTTCTGACGCTTGCCCTCACCCAGCCAGGAAAGCATCTCTTTTGCACTTATTTCAAGTGTCTCTGCCAGCTCCGAAGCAGAGATTTCACGGCCATCAAATTCAATATTCTGGAATGCAATTTCAAACTCATTTAACTTGCGCTCACGGTTCTTTTGAGCATTTTCTTTTCGTCTCTGGGACGCCTTTTCCCATGCCGGTTTATCATCTTCCAACTGCAAGTCTTTCAGGCTTCCTACCTGATCAATCCTGTGTACCGGATAATCGAACCACATATTGACCGGATCAAACTTCGGGAACTCTCTTAAGGTTCCCTCAATTCTCCATGCAGTACGCGCCTGTACTTCCGCTTTCGCAGCCGTTATCTGCTTATCCAGGGCTATTTTCTGCCATTTATCCAGGTGTGCCTCACAGTAACCCAACATCTGCGTACTGCTCAGCAGATCGTCCTGTGAGAGGTCATCCTGCCACTTATAATGTGCATCCAGATATGCTTTACAAGTTCCGCAGACAGCCTTATTTTCTTCCTGTTTCATCAATGCCTCTGTCGGCTCCAGCTCGATCAAATCCAGAAGTGCATCCGGATCACGGGCAAATACACCGGATCCAGAAGCGCGGTCCATGGACTTCTTGCCTCCCTGGTTTCCTTTGCTGTGGTGATGGCAGTAGATCACGGCGCAGCCAAGCTCTGTACACACTTTATCAAACTGGTTACAGAAGTTCGCCATCTGATCGGCACTATTCTCATCACCAGTAATGACCTTATAAATCGGGTCTATAATGATCGCTACATAATTCTTCTTTGCTGCCCTTCTGATCAGCTTTGGTGCAAGCTTATCCATAGGTACAGACTTTCCTCGAAGGTTCCAGATATCAATGTTCTGCAGGTTGTCTGGGACATAGCCAAGGGACTCATATACATCTTTAAAACGGTGAAGACAGCTCGCCCGGTCAAGCTCCAGGTTCACGTACATCACACGTCCCTGCGCACAATGCCACTGCAGCCACTTCTTGCCCTCTGCTATAGCGATACACAGTTCTATCTGCAGGAAAGACTTACCAGCCTTAGATGGTCCAGAGATCAGCATTTTATGCCCTTTACGGAGCACCCCGTCAATGAGACAGGGTGACAGCTCCGGAAGATTGTCCCAGACACTTTCCAGACCTTCCGGCTCCGGAAGATCATCATTCACACCTTCAATCCACTCATACCATTCATTCCAGGAGGATTTTCCTATGTTGGTATCCACAATGAACTGCTTCTTTTCCCCACGTTCTACACCGGGCATCCTGGACAATCTGGAAGGGTTCCGGTTCTGGGTATCCACATCAATCCCGTTCTTCTGGCAGACTTCATACAGATAATCAACGCGCTTCCTGTACTCGCCATAATCCGCTGCATCCACCCTCACGATTGCGTGAAGGCTTTTCTTCCCAGAATACACCAGGCAGGCAATGGGAAGCTCCAGCTCACGTAGGATAGCGTTCTGCTGGTCGATTTCCATGTGATCAGATTCTACAAGAGCATACCTGTATTCCGTTACATTTTCGTTTTTACAGCCGTTTCCATCCAGTGGGTTAAAGCGGATCCACGCGCCAGCTTCCGGATTGTAATCGCCAAGCACCGCCCCTATGTCACCTTTGCAGGTGTTCAGCTGCTCGATCAGCTGTCCTGCAGTACGGTCCCAGCTCCCCTTTTGTGGAAGCCATCTGGTACCTTTCTCGTCTGTTTTTTCCCAGCTTCCAGTTACATACCCTACGTTTTCCCCAGCTTCAAACAGGGTTTCCAGATATGTGATCAGCTGCTCTGCCGGGTTCCAGTTCTTTGGTTCCTGGATCTCCCTGCCTTCCAGCCAGTTCTTATCCACTACTACACGGTCACTGTCTACCTGTATACTATCGTTCCAGTCCAGTTCATGGCCTTTTTCCGGCACCCATCCGCGCTCCATTGCCATCTGTACAATAGTCCCACCAGTTACCGGAGAGGAGGAACCGGAAAAACTTCTCCACTTCTTCTCACATTCTCCGGCATGGTACCGTCCAAAGTCCTTCTGGCTCCACTGATCCCAGACGCTTACCGGATAGCCTTCCAGTTTCAGTGCCATTCCAACATTCACCCAGTCCTGATAGCTCAAGGAACCGGGATCGATGTATTCAATTATCTCTGTAAGGCTTGTCCTCTGCTCCATGTTTATGCTCCTTTATATTCCTGTGGTACAATGTCGTTCGGGATCTTCCATCCGTTCCCGGCAATCCTGTCAATTAAATTCTTGGCTGTGTTAAACTGCCAGGTCCCCACATGTTTAAATCCCCTGCCCTCCAGGAAGCGGATCTGCTTCGGGGTAGTAAGCCCCTCATTTCTACGCTTGTCCAGACGGTCAAGAATCTTAGCTGCCTTCCCTGCATTCTCAATCTGATCCGGCATGATTCCCAGCTTTTCCAGAGTCTGCTTCTGTTTGTCAGATGGCGGTCCCATCTCCCATCCAAAAGACGGGACATAACTGGACAGGTCTTCTGCCTGAATAGACATCTCGAACTGCAGTGGATCTACAAGCTTCTTTTTTCGTTTTTTCATCTCTGCCAGCTGTTTAGCCAGGGATTCCTCACGCTGTGCGACTACATCTTCCGAGGCAGTCTTTTCCGCCTCTTCAGTATCAATAGCTATGCCGGCTTCTCGTTCCAGGTTCTCCGTCATCTTCTGGGCTACTTCTTCATTCTCACAGATCAGACTTGCGGGGTGGCACAGTTCATGCCGCTCTGTATGCCAAAGGAAATCCAACAGCAACAGATGATCTTTTCCTGTTTCTGGTGAAAGTCTTGTGCCACGTCCCACCATCTGGCAGTAAAGGCTTCTTACCTTTGTAGGTCTTAATACCACAATGCAATCAACTGACGGGCAGTCCCAGCCTTCTGTCAGGAGCATGGAATTACATAACACGTTGTATTTACCAGCATCAAAATCTTTTAATACCTCAGCCCTGTCCTGGCTGTCTCCGTTTACTTCTGTCGCCTGGAAACCATAAGCATTTAGGAGATCCCGGAACTTCTGGCTGGTCTTTACCAGCGGCAGAAATACCACAGTTTTTTTATCCATGCAGTATTTCTGCATCTCCTGGGCAATTCCTTCCAGGTATGGATCCAGCGCAGTACCAATCTCACTTGCCTTGAAGTCCCCTGCCTGTACAGAAACGTTGCTCATATCGATCTTGAGTGGAATTGTCAGCGCCTTGATCGGGGACAGGTATCCTTCCTTGATTGCCTTAGGAAGGGTGTATTCATAAGCCAGGGATTCAAAATATACGCCAAGGTTTCGCATATCCCCGCGGTCTGGCGTTGCCGTCACACCTAACACCTGTGCTTCCGGAAAATGCTGCAGCACTCTCTGATAGCTGTCAGATATACAGTGATGGGCTTCGTCAATAATGATGGTATTAAAATAATCAGCCGGGAAACTTCCCAGCCTCTTTTCTCTCATCAATGTCTGTACAGAACCAACCACTACCCGGAACCAGCTGCCCTGGCAGGAGCTTTCTGCCTTTTCCAAGGCACATCCAAGCCCGGTTGTCTTCATCAGCTTATCTGCTGCCTGATCGAGCAGCTCCCCTCTGTGTGCCAGGATCAGTACGCGGTCACCTTTACGGACACATTCCTCTGTTACCTTGGCAAATACCACAGTCTTTCCACAGCCTGTAGGAAGGACCAGCAGGGTTTTTAACACCCCGCTGTCCCACTGTTCAAAAATAGCTTCCTTCGCTTCTTTTTGATACGGCCTTAGTTCCATTTTTAAAAGCCTCCCGGTGTAAATGCAGGTTTACTGGTATCCTTTGGATACAGCTTTTCAATGTAATTGAACTTCTTGTTTGGATCCTTAATTCCAGGCTTCAGTCCGATCTTAGCGCGCGCAGTCTTGCCAGGAAGTGCACTCCAGTCCATCCGGAGTTCTTCTCCCTCCTTCTTAAGACCAACGCCACGGAACAGCTCAGACAGCTTCCACTCCAAACTGGTATGCAGTACATAATTTTCCCGGATGGTAACCTCACGTTCTGGAACATGCACCGTAAAATAAACAACTGCCATATTGCATGGAGGGAGCTTACCCTCACCCTTAGATCTGCTGCGGTCAAATTTCTCAATTGTTACGTTATAATCCCCTTCTGGAATTGGCTCATAATCCTGGGCATCCTGTTTGATGGAATCCTCCCAGCCTAACTCTCTTCCTTCTGCTGCCATAAATTTTTATCCTCCTTTAATTGAACGGCACCTGTTGTGTCGCTTTCATTTCTTTGATCATTCCATAGACCTGTGGCCATGCCCCGATCAGACAGCCATTGATAAAGTCCATGTCATAATCTTTCACCTTTACATCAGAGGGGTAATACCCTCTTGCTGCCACTACGTTCTGGATGTCCCATTCATCTACCTGGTTACTCTCCATCAGGTCACGTAAAGCTTTAGGGATTCCGGGATCAATGGTGCTGCTCCTTGCTGTCGGTTCCGGAGTCTTTTGTGGTTCATTAAGCGGAAGGTTCATCTGCTCCCCAACAGTAACAGCAGGTTCTGTCTTTGTAGCTTCCTGTACCGTAGTCGGCTGAGGCTGTACAGTTAGCTGAGCCTGTACCGGCTGCTGCGCTGGTACGGATTTTGGCTGTGTTTCTTTTACTGGCACGGCATTTCCCTCAATGATTGTCCGGATGGAATCATAACTGAATGGGACTTCATCTGGCAGACCGTAGCGGTTCTTTGCATCCCAGCAGGCATTGTGGGTGGTATACATCACACGCTCACCGCCCTGGGCTTTCCTCTTTTTCCCTTTATCATCCACCGCAATAGAGAATGTTTTATAATTGGCAAACAGTAGCATGTCCGCCCATTCCTTGATCAGTGGGGAGGTCTGGGATGCTGTTTTCTTTCCAAGCTTTAACTCCCATCTGTCATAAGCTCCCAGTTCATCCGGCTGTTCAAACTTCCGGATCTGCGCATGTGCAGTAAGGACCACGTTGACACCAACCTCTACAACTTCTGTCAGCTGATTGAGGAATTTCCCCAATTCTTCTTTTACATAAACATAACCATTTCCGTAACCAAAGTCCTCAATACCGGACTTTCTGTGCTTGTCGCAGATATGCCGGATACACATAGATTCCGCCCAGTCAATGGTATCTATGACCAGTGTCTTGCACATAGTCGGATGTGTGCGGACATAATCCACCTGGTCCAGCAACATCTGCCAGCTGGACGCCTTGGGAAGTCTCGCAACATCCATTGAATTGGTACTTCCTTCCGTGTCAATAAACACCGGATCTGGGAACTTGCTGGCAAAAGTGGATTTGCCAATTCCTTCTGGTCCGTAAATGACCACCTTCTTTGCACAGGGAATCACACCTCTGATAATTTCCATTTAAAATGCACCTGCCTTCCATGCTTTTTGCTGTGGTTCTTCCGGATGTTCCTGTCCAACCACATAACCGTCTTCAATAATAATGCTGCACTCATCACCAGTAGAAACTCTAGTCGCAATTGCCTGGAGTCCTTCTGCTTCCAGCCACTCTCCAAACTCCTGCAGTGTCTTTCTGTCCATCTGCTCCAGCTTGTCCAGAAGAACGAAACCACACTGCGGGTTCAGTTTGCGGACAATTGCTGTAGAAACCTTCAGCCGTTCCGCTCCGGACATGTTGTCCCACTTCTGGCCTTTATAGATCAGTTCTCCATCTTTTACAGATAACTCTGGAAGCGGAAGCTCTGCAGAGGTCAGAAGCTCATTCTTCTTATCTCTGGTCTCTTCCAGCTGCTTTGTAAGATTGTCGTATTTGGTACGGTACTCTTTGGCGTCATCCTCCGCTTTTTCCTTATCCAGGTTGGCTCTGACCTTACGATTGATCTCCTCGATATTGGAGATATTAGTTTCCAGTTCTTCTGTGGACTGATCGGTCAGATCCTTTGCGGAAGTCTCTGCAATATCCAGATCTTTTACAAGCTGCAAATGTTTCTGTTTGGCAGTCTCCAACAGCTCCGACAATCTAGTTACTTCCTCATGAGCGCGTTTTACAGAATCCCGGAGCTGTGCAGCCTGATCGCGTTTTCTCTGGTTCTCTCCATTCTTTGCCAATATCTCCTGCTGCTGTCTGATCAGCTCGGAGGGTGACACCAGGTCTCTTGGGGCCTCCGGATAATAAGGCTGCTCTTTTGCAAACTTTTCTTTCTGATCAGCGGTACGTCCTACATACAGACGCTCCTGGTAAAGCTCTCTCTCTTCCTGCTCCAGTTCTGCAAGCTGTGGTCCCACGCCAATAATCTGTAAAAGCACTTTTGCTTTCTCTGTTCCGGAAGCTTCCATAAATCTTGGAAGATCCAGGGCAAGCTGTTCCACAAATTCATTGAGAAGCTGCTGTCCTGCTTTCTGACCATTCGGATCCGTAACCTTGAGGGCACTGTTCTTTCCTTTACGCTCTACCACCAGACCATTGTTCATCACAATATGTAAGTTTGGCGGTACCATGGAGCCTTCCCTTGTACTCTGGGAAGGCTTGTAACGCTCCCCACCAAGTGCCCAGGCAATGGAATCCAGGACTGATGTTTTGCCCTGCTGGTTATCTCCGCCAATGATAGTCAGGCCGTTCTGTGCAGGTTCCAACTTTACTGCTTTGATACGTTTTACATTCTCGATTTCGAGACGGTTAATCTTCATGCTCATATCTTATCTTTTCTCCTTTTTCAAAAACTCAAAATCATTTAGCAGTTTCTCCATCAGTTTTTCTGGTTCCTGCACTGCCATAATATCTTCATAACGCGCTTCCGCCAGAAGCACATCTCCTAAGATTGGAGAACCATGTCTTGGCATGTCGTACATCCAGCTTCCAAAACGATTTAATGGCAAATTCTTAAAATACCCTTCCTCATCTACCAACATAATCACTGGTCCCTGAAAGTAATTATTCATTTTGACGGTATGGACAGTTTCAAAATGGCCTTCTAAAGCTTTTTGAATACTCTTGAAATCGTCAAAATTCACATCAATAATTGAGATTTCGTTATCTGCTGAAATTTTTAATGTTTTCATTGATTTTTCTCTCTTTCTCCTCTACAATGAAAGGGTGATAAACTGTTTTTGTCCATTTGGACACCGGATCCTGATGAGCTCCCACTCTCAGGATCCATTTTTAGTTACCGGCTCTGTGCCCTGTATCAGCATCCACGCAACCACCGACAGGGCAAATGCTCCAAAAAGCTGTGTTCCGCCCCATTCCCAGAATGGAAGGTATGTAGCAAGTATGCCTATGATAGCAGCTATGATTATGTTACGCTTCATTCCCAGACTCTCCTTCCACAACAGCCCGGTTGCTCCAACCGATCATCTGCACCAGCTTTTCCGGATGAAATGCCGGAGCATACTTTCTGGCATTACGATCCAGAAGCTGGCGCCGATAAGTAAGATAATCAATGAACACCAGAACGTTGATCAGAATAATATTTCCATCTCTGATAACTGCATAATCGTTATACCGCCCTGTTTTGATTTCATCTTCAATTTCAAACAATCTTGTCCGCACAGTTCCGGTACTGATCTGAAATTCCTTTGCCAGCTGCTCTTTTTTCATGTACGGATATCCCCGTATGGATTCTGTGTAAACCATCTTTAAATCACCTCTCGTTATCTTCTCATGCTAAGCGCAAGGCAAATTATTGCTATCGAATTCAACAGCGTTGTAAATAAATTTATCAGCAATGCTGTATTCTCTATCTTCCTCATCTCCTTTCCTGTTACTTCTCCAAATTTCATTGACTTTTCTTTTGCATTCTCCTATCTCCAAGCGCAAAGTACTTCATATCTACCTTATCTCCAACGCTTGTCATCTTCCAAATTCTGTGGTACATTTTAGTGGGAGGTATCAATATGAATTGGGTTATATTTGGTCGAATTGCTGATATATTTGGAATCATCAGCTTTTTTGTTTCCCTCGGAATCTTTCGAAAATTATATGCTCGCGCAGAATTTCAAAAAGAGACCTACAAAACAGAACGTCAAGAGTTACTTAATCACCTACAAGCTCTCCAACAAAATATTTGGAATGATGAACTTAACACCGCTAAAATACAAGATTTGCTCCAGATAAAAGTATTTGAGTATCAAATCAAATATTTATTTATCTCGTCACCTCGCTGTATTTTTCATGCTTTTCGATGCACTCGTCTTTTGAAAAACGGCATTTCTAAAGCAAATACCAATAAAATTCGGCAGGATATTAACTTTTTAATTGCACGCCTATCTCGAAAGGAGTAACATCATGAATTCAGCTCAAATTTCAAGCTTTCTTAACAAAACAATTGAAAAAACCAAATCACAAGAGCTAGCGTGGAGCCCACTTTCTGCTGATCTTGAAGTGAAACCACTACATGCGCCTTCTTCGCATTTTCCATCATTTGGATACTCACTTATAAAATCGATCAGCTATATGGCATCTTACAAAACAGGTAAAATTCTTCTGCTCACTTATTCCAGTGATCCACAATTATATTTCACTACACCACCTGACGGTTGTGTCTTTTCTCTGCGTATGCAGGATGCAATTAGTGAATACAGTATAGAAATTACCAATAGTCGTACCCAATTCGCCCCCGAATTGATCCGGTTGTATAATATAATTGATAATATTTCTCCCACTTTAACTACTCTTTTGGATGATTTCCTCAATAGTTGAATACTTTTTGAAATTGCTGGTCTCTCTTGTATTCAGGTCAGCAATTTCTTTTTTTGCGCTCTCTATTCGATTTTGAGCTTGCCGCAGTTGTATTAGTTCCAAGCGTTTTATTCGAATCTCATTATCTTCAAGTTGTCGCAGAATATTTTTCAATAACCATTTCGGAATAAACATCTTTTCTCATCTCCTTTTCTGTTACTTCTCCAACTGTTTTCTATCACTTTAAGTGGATTTTGTGGGTAAAAAAATATTATCTATTGGAATATTATAAATATCTGCTAAAAGCTTCATATCTGCAAAAGACGGAATCGCCGCTCCTTTTTCCCAATTAATAATAGTTCTTTTGCCTATTTTCATTCGTTTAGCAGCTTCTTCCTGCGTTAATCTCGCATTTACACGTGCCGCTGCTAAACTAATCTGAATTGGTTCTGGCATTTTTGTTTTCCCTCCTTTCACTTTGTGATACCACTATACCATCACTTTAAGTGTGTGTCAACACTAAAAGTGAATTTTTTGCACTTTTATATTGCAATAGTTTCACTTTTAGTGTATTATACATTTAAAGATAAGGAGGAAACTGATATGCCTGAACAGGAATTTAATGCTGTCTTTTCAAAAAGGCTACGATACTATTTAAGTGAATACAACATGACTCAAGCAGAACTTGCCAAACGTTTAGGTGTTGGTACCACCTCTGTTTATAATTGGTGTAATGGTTTAAAAACGCCGCGAATGGATAAAGTAGATGCAATGTGTGACCTTTTTCATTGCAGCAGATCAGATTTAATGTCTGATGAAAACACTGAACATTCTATGCTCACTCCGCGTGATGAAAAAGACATTGAGAAAATCATTGAACATACCAGAGAGCAACTGCTCTCACAGGAAGGACTGATGTTTGACGGTGATCCTGCTTCTCCTGAAGCAGTGGATTCTATCCTTGCTGCTATGCAGATCGGAATGGAAATGGCAAAGAAAAAGAACAAAGAAAAATATACTCCTAAGAAATATAAAAAGGACTGATGCCTATGTGCATAAAGAGACGGGTTTCACAACTTGTCAGGAAATACCAGACTCGTGATCCTTTTGAAATGATTAAAGGTATGAATGTGATATTGGTTCATTATCCATTGGAGGGTGTGCGCGGATTCTACCAGTATTTCCAACGTAACAATATTATTTATCTGGATGAACGATTATCTGAAGCTGAACAACGATTTGTTCTTGCTCATGAACTGGGACACATGTTTCTGCATAAAAAGGCTAATGCTATTTTTATGGACACACGTACTCAGTTTAATACAGATAAATTTGAACTGGAAGCAAATTTTTTTGCCATGGAGCTGTTGCTCCCAGATTCGTTTCTGGATGAATACAGAGATTTTACTATTGACCAAATATCCAGGATGACTGGATATCACAGAAAATTAATTGAATTACGAATACATAATTAAGGAGGTAAATTAAATGGCATCTTTTGCTCTTCCCGTAAAAATAGGCGCAGTAATACGCATCTTGGATAAGTTTCGACTTATTGTTGACGCTGGTAAAGGTAAACTCTCCATTGGAGACAAAATTCAGGTTTATGCTCCTGATGATGGAGAAATTATACTGGATTTAGATAAAAAACCATTAGCTCATTATGTTCATATAAAAGATGAATTAGTTGTAATTCAGGTTGAGGATAATTTCTCTATTTGCGAAAAGCAAAAACCACTTTCAACGTATTCCGCGACAAGCCAATTAGCTCTTTCTCCTCTGCTCGGACGCGGATTAAAGCCTCGTGAACCATTAAATGTAAATGAAGAGGAAATATGTCCGTTAGAAAATTTTGATAAAAAAATTCATGTTGGTGATCCAATAAAAAAACATTGACACACCACATATAACATGGTAAGATGGAGTCCTAATAGAGATGGTCGTTGTAGAGATGACTAGCGAAAGCCCCTCTTACCATTATGTGGAAGGAGGGGCTTTTTCTTGGCATTAAATACATCCGAACCTTACGATAAACCTTTTAAAACTTACGAAGAACTTCTGCAACTCATGGAAAGCAGACATATTATAATTGAAGATAGAGAGTTTGCTATCCGTGCATTAGAAAATCTTTCCTATTATGAGCTTGTAAATGGATACAAAAACATTTTTTCCGCATTTACTGATTCCGATGATTTCATCCAGGGAACGCGGTTTGAAGAATTATACACTTTACATATAATTGATACCAGCTTAAACAATATTATTTTCAAATATATTCTTTTCCTTGAACGAGCTTTAAAATCCCGAATCTCTTATTTGGTATCTAAACAATATGGAGTTTACACTGACTATAATGACTTAACATGTTGCAATCCTGACGATTACCTTTGTGCTAAATATTATTCAAACTCATCAGGACGAAGAATTAATGTTCTCAAAAAGATAAAACAAAATATTTCAGTTCCAAGACATAATCCTATAATTCTTCACTATTTGCATCAAAAGAATCATGTTCCACCTTGGATTGTAACAACCAATATCGCTTATGGTTTGACTATACAATGGTATAATATTCTCAAAGCTACTGATAAGCAGAAAATTTGCGATACTTTTATAGATCCCAACCTATGTACATCGGAAAAAGCGAAAGAATTTGTAAAAAAGGCTTTAGAGATCACCAAAGAGTATAGAAATAAAATTGCACATGGTAGACGCACCTTCAGTTTTGATTCCCTACCACAATTGCCCAAAGAGCAATTATTGTTCCTATCTTTTAATGCAGTATCAGAAAGAGAATATGATTCAAAAATGGGGCAAAATGACACTATGGCAGTTCTTCTGGCTCTTATTATAATGATTAATGACACTTATCTTGTTTCAAACTTGGTTAGGGAATTAGTTGAACTTTTTAATCCCTATATAGATATTACTTTTAACCATAAAACAGTCTTTGAAGTATTTGGTTTTCCAAATGACTTAAATCAAAGATTAGAAAAATTAGCTCTTTATAAAACAATACAATAAAACTAAATAAAAGAAAAACCGGCTCCTGCGCCAACAGGAACCGGCGAGCACATCCGAAGATGTACGCTATTTTGAGCAAAAATATTGTATCATCTTCGGGGCAGCCATGCAAGCGGAACCTTTGTTCGCGCTGGCTGTTCTTTTTGTACCCATTTTTTACCGGCACTTGCGCCGGCTCAATTAAAAGGAGGATGATACCATGTGGGTTGAGGAACGTCCAAACGGAAAATTCAAATTCTGTGAACGCTATACAGATTATCTAACCGGAGATATAAAACGCGTTTCTGTTTTCATGGATAAAAACACAACACAAACCAGGAAGCTTGCCCAAAGAATTCTTGAGCAGAAAATTCAGGACGCTATGATTGTAAAGCCCAAGCACCAATATACTCTAAAGGAGCTTGTGGAAGAATACCGAAAGAGCCAACAACAGACTGTAAAAAAGTCTACCTACACTAGAAACTTTCACGCATGCAACTCTATCATCAAGATTCTTGGTGAGAATACTATCGTAGAGCATATGACAGCCAGGTACGTGCGTGATAAGTTCTTGGAAACAGGGAAGGCTCCTGGAACTCTAAACGAGGCCCTGCGGCGCTTCCGAGCTCTAATCAGATGGGGGTATAGTAATGATCTACTTAAAGATGCTTCTTTTCTTGAAAAGATTGAGAATTTCAAAGACGTCCCACACAAAGAAAAGATCCAGGATAAGTATCTGGAAGCTAATGAGCTAAAGCAACTCCTACAAGAAATGTCCGATTCAATCTGGAGCCTTCTAACAGAATTTCTTGCTCTGTCTGGAATGCGTTTTGGAGAAGTTATCGCTCTCGAAGATTCGGATGTAGATCTCTCTGCTAAGAAAATCCATGTAACAAAAACTTTTGATTCTGTCAATAAAGTAGTTACATCTCCTAAAAGCTTTTGTTCTATTCGTGATGTCTACATTCAAAAGGAACTCGAAGTTACCTGCAAGAAAATACGCGCCTTAATGCTGCGCAGAAGATTAATGTATGGTTTAGACAAACAGCTACTTTTTATGTTTTCGGAGAAAGGAACTCATATACACTATTACGCATACAATAAATATTTAAGGGAAAACTCCCTTCGCATTTTAGGACGCACTATAACGCCTCATGCGCTGCGTCATACTCATGCCTCTCTTCTCATGGAGCAGGGAATCAGCATTGATACCATTTCTCGAAGGCTCGGACATGAGAATAGTGATGTGACACGGGAGATTTATCTACACGTAACTAAAAAGTTCCAGGAAAAAGACAATCAACAGATTGCGAAAATATCAATTTTGTAATTTGCCCCCTATCTGCCCCCTGGAAGATTTTCAAAATAAAAAAGAGACAATAAAACCTAATAAAATCAAGTATTTTACGATGATATATGCACAAATGCCAAGTCCCACTGCCGGCATTTTTAACACTTCATAAGTTATATAAATCCCGTCAAGTCCTTGATTTTGCGGGATTTTTTGTTGCTCAGAATTTCAAAAAATGTCAAGGATTGTCAAAAATCTGCCCCGCATTTACCTCGCGGGTTCATACTTTTGACCATCTATCCCAAACTGTTCCGAAGAAATTCTTTCTATATAGCAAAAGAGGATCCGCCAGCAACTCAGCGGTTCCTCTTTTCATTTACACAGTCTGCAAGCCAAACGCATCAAACTGTTTTTATTTTACTCATAAGTAATTACGCCCGGTCTTCATCCTCCAGCATTTTCTCAAAAATCGGGAAGCAGTCGAAAGTTGCAAAGTAATCTCTTGGGGTCTCGGCGCGACGGATCATATCGAAGCTTCCATCTTCGTGAAGAAGGATCTCCGCAGATTTCAATTTACCATTGTAATTATATCCCATGGAAAAACCATGTGCGCCAGTATCATGAATCACCAGATAATCTCCCATATCAATCTTCGGAAGATAACGGTCAATTGCAAACTTATCATTATTCTCGCAAAGAGATCCTGTGATATCATACAGGTGATCGCAAACCTGATCCTCTTTTCCAAGAACAGTAATATGATGATAAGCACCGTACATAGCCGGCCGCATAAGGTTTACTGCGCAGGAGTCCACACCGATATACTCTTTGTGAGTGTGCTTCTCATGAATCGCTTTTGTTACCAGGCAGCCATAAGGTCCCATCATGAATCGTCCAAGCTCTGTATAAATAGCTACATCTCCCATTCCTTCCGGAACCAGAACTTCTTCATATACCTTGCGTACACCTTCTCCAATTGCACGAATATCGTTTGGAGTCTGCTCCGGGCGATAAGGAATACCAATACCACCGGAAAGATTGATGAATTTAATATGCGCCCCAGTCTCCTTCTGAAGCTTCACAGCAAGTTCAAACATAACCTTCGCAAGCATCGGGTAGTAATCGTTCGTCACTGTATTGCTGGCAAGAAATGCATGAATTCCAAATTCCCTGGCGCCTTTACTCTTCAGGATGCGGAATGCATCAAAAATCTGCTCTGTAGTCATGCCATATTTGGCATCCCCAGGATTATCCATAATATCATTGCTGATCTTGAACACTCCACCAGGATTATAACGGCAGCTAATGATCTCCGGAATCTTTCCAACAGCTTTCTCTACACTCTCAATATGAGTGATGTCATCAAGATTGATAATTCCACCGATCTCATCTGCATATTTAAACTCTTTATCCGGAGTGTCATTAGAGGAAAACATAATGTCTCCCTTCTTGCATCCGATAGCTTTGGAAAGCATCAGTTCTGTCATGGATGAGCAGTCACATCCGCAGCCATATTCCTGCAGAATCTTGATCAGAAACGGGTTCGGGGTTGCCTTTACTGCAAAAAACTCCTTAAAGCCCTTGTTCCATGCAAAAGCTTCCTTTAAAGCCTGTGCATTTTCCCGGATGCCCTTCTCATCATAAAGATGAAATGGGGTGGGATATTCTTCGGCAATTTCCTGTACCTTCTCCAGTGTTACAAAAGGTGTCTTTTTCATAATAGTTTCTCCTCGTTTGTAAAATACAGCACTCGCTGCGCTTAAAAAGTAATTTTTCTATTGCAACAAATCAGATCATGTGACAGCTTTATTTGGCTTCAATCACATGCAGCATATTTGTTACAGCACCTTCCCGGGTCATATTGGTAGCAGGATCTCCAACCGTAAATACGATCAGGTCTCCTTTCTTTGCGAGCCGCTTTCTGCGGACAACGCTCATGGCCTGGGAAATAATGTGCTCTGTAGAATCCTTCTCGTATCCTTTCAGCGGTGTAACGCCCCATACAAGCTGAAGTCTATGCAGAATCGTATCATTGGGAGTGACAGCATAAATAGGAGCTTCCGGCCGGAAATTGGAAATCAGTCTGGCTGTTCTTCCTCCAAAGGTAGGAGTCACAATGGCCTTGGCCTTCAGATCTCTTGCAGTCTGCACTGCAGCCAGTCCCACAGCACTGGACACTCTGCTCTCACCACACATATTGCGGTTATGGGTATAATCCTCATAATTCAGGTGAGGCTCTGTGGTCTGTGCAATCTCCACCATCATCTTCAGTGCTTCCAGCGGATATTTACCAGCTGCAGTTTCACCGGAAAGCATGATCGCATCTGTACCGTCGTAAATAGCATTGGCAACGTCTGCCACCTCAGCTCTTGTAGGACGTGGATTACGGATCATGGAATCCAGCATCTGGGTAGCAGTAATAACCGGAACATAGTTCTCATTGCACTTGCGGATGATCATTTTCTGGATATAAGGAACCTCACTTGGAGGAATCTCCACGCCAAGATCGCCTCTGGCAACCATAATACCATCTGCGGCCTTGATGATCTCATCAATATTTTCAACACCTTCGGCATTCTCGATTTTGGCAATGATTCCAATATCATGTCCGCCATTTTCATCTAAAAGCTGACGGATTTCTTTAATCGCTTTTGCGTCACGTACAAAAGAAGCTGCAATATAATCAAACTCCTGTGTAATTCCAAACAGAATATCCTCTTTGTCCTGCTCTGTAATTCCCGGAAGCTTCACTTTCACATAAGGGACGTTGATTCCTTTGCGCTCTCCAAGCTCGCCGCCGTTTAAGACACGACAGACAATATCCCCATTCTTAATATTCTCAATCTCCAGTTCGATCAGACCATCATCAATCAGGATTTTACCGCCTTTTTTCACATCTTTGTAAAGATTTTCATATGTGATGGCGACTCTGGTCTCATCTCCCTCTATATCACCGGTAGTAAGTGTAAATTCGCTTCCAGCCTCCAATGTAATCTTCTTATGATCCTTAAGAAGCTTGGTACGGATCTCCGGTCCCTTTGTATCAAGAAGCAGGGCAACCGGAATATTCAGTTCTTCCCGTAGGTTTTTGACCATGTCTACTCTTCCCCTGTGTTCTTCATGAGAACCATGGGAAAAATTAAAACGTGCAATATCCATTCCGGCACGCATCATAGCTCTTAAAGTATTTTTCTTACTGGATGCTGGTCCCATAGTACAGATAATTTTTGTTCTCTTCATAAGCAGTCTTTCCCTCTGTCTTTTCAGTCATTTGCTGGCTGCTGCCCACATCGTTCACAGCAGCCATGCAATGTTACCGGTTAACAATTACATTAATTTCATTTCACATGTGTATGTGTAAAAAGATGGTCCTGGCAATACTCATAATTTCCATTGCATCTGGAACAAAAACGAAATTCCAGATTAGGATCATCAAGCTCAGTACGTCCGCAAATCGCGCATTTGTGCTTGGTCACACTGCCGCTGCCTGATTTCATACGTCCCTGTGGTTCCATTGCTCTGCGGAATTCATTTCTTCTGTGGACCTCCTTCGGGTTATACCGGCTGAAATCCTTTGTTCCAAAGTAAAAAATAATGAAATTCAACAGAGAAGCCACAATCGGGATCACCAAATACCATGCACCTGCCATAATGTACTGAATCATTTCATATACAACGATCACCACATAAAAAATTGCCATCCACTTCATCTTCACCGGAATGATAAACATAAGCAGAACCTGCATATCCGGATAACACATTGCATATGCAAGGAATGTGGACAGACTGATATAGTAAGTAGAAAATACGTTTCCTACCAGAACATTTCCTCCGAGAAGGAAATACAGAATGAACGCTCCCAAAATTGTAAATATCACGCCCGAAAGAATATACAACGTATATTTAAAAGTTCCAATCGTCCGCTCCAGAGAAGTTCCAATTGGATAATAAAAGAACAGAACTGCAATTGCAAACCATAATACTCCGGAAGTGCTCGGTGGATACAGTACCCAGGTCACTAGTCTCCATACCTGTCCCCGCAGAATATACGCTGGTTCCAGGCTCAGCCAGTTCAGTATGCCTGGATTCACGATCATCAGTGCATAACCGATCACATAGCATACAATCATGTAAATTGTGAGATTGGGAATACCAAATCTTCCAAATTTTCGTTCCAGCTTATCAATAAATTTCATGTAATCCTCCTATTCAGAAAAATTTCTTCTTGGACAGAATCACAGCTGCCACAATACTCACCAGTATGGACAGCAATATCACCACTAAAAATCCCCATTTGTCAGCAGAAAACGGCATTCCCGAAGGGCTCAGGTTCATTCCATATGCACTGAACACAATAGTGGGAATACTCATTACAATCGTGATAACGGACAAAACCTTCATAACCACATTCAGGTTATTGGAAATAACCGAGGCAAAAGTCCCCATCATGCTGCTTAAGATACCGCTGTATATATTGGCCATCTCGATTGCCTGTTTATTCTCAATGATAACATCTTCCAGAAGATCCGTATCCTCCGGGTACTGCTTAATGCTCTCTACCTTCAGAAGCTTCTCCAGTACTACCTCGTTCGACCGAAGAGATGTAGTAAAATAAACCAGGGATTTCTCCAGTTCCAACAGTTCCATTAGTTCCTGATTACGGGTGGACATGTGGAGCTTCTCCTCCACCTGTTCACTTTTCTTATCTATAATACGCAGATAATGCAGGTACATAGTGGCATTGCGGTACAGGATCTGAAGGATAAACCTGGTCTTCATATAGGTAAAGAAATTCCGTACCCTTCCCTCCATAAATCTGGTGAGCACCTGGGTATCTTCCAGACATACGGTAAAAATCATCTTCTTGGTAACAATAATACCAAGAGGGATAGTACCATACCAGTCCTTGTCATTACGTTCCTCGATCATAGGAACATCTACCAGGATCAGTGTATAATTATCTTCCACTTCAATACGGGAACGCTCTTCCTCATCCAGAGGAGCCCGAAGATCATCTACCTCGATTCCGAACCGTTCGGACATTTCGAAGATCTCCGTTGCAGTGGGATTGGTCATAGCGATCCAGCAATCCTCCTGTGGCTCCTGGATCTCATGGATCGCGCCCTCTATCGTCTTAAAAATCCTTACCACAAACTGCACTCCTTCCACTTACTTGCTTCTGTATAAAAGCCAGCTGTCCGTTTTTTGCCTGACATGGCTTCTATCCTCAAAAAAATATACACCTAATTATAATTTCTACAGGAAATTTTGTCAATTCTAATAGATTCGGTTTACAAATTTTTATGAACCATTTATGATAATGTCCTAATATACCATAAAGGAAAATGT
>OGPP01001244.1_pt1 | contig 20336 bp, 17 predicted proteins | sample 1553021 | NCBI WGS metagenome assembly OGPP01 (sample SAMEA2580217, study PRJEB22360) | human gut metagenome | biome: human gut; feature: human-associated habitat; material: faeces | place: Denmark | collected 2008/2010
ATAAACGCTGAAGGCATCTAAGCGTGAAGCCCCCCTCAAGATGAGATATCCCATCCGAAAGGAGTAAACCCCCTTGAAGACGACGAGGTTGATAGGGCAGGGGTGGAAGTGTGGTAACACATGGAGCTGACTGCTACTAATAGGGTGAGGGCTTGACCAACTAGTGAGAAAGCGGTCAAGACAGAATGGAAACAGAACGGAGTGAGTTTACTCACGGAGGGCTGTTTACAGACTGGATTGAACATTTGCGAGCAAATGACACCGAATGACGAAGTCATGAGGTGACCGATTTCGAACAGAAGCTTGGTTATTGATTCGGAGATGTTTAACATGTATGTGGTTTTGAAGATACGATAGAAAAAAGCCAATGCTAGAGCAGATGAGAAATCTGTTGTATCATTGGTTTTTTTATTTCTTAAATATAGAATGGCGGACTGTATCTTTGAACTGTTTCAGTGTATACTGAGGTAAAAACTAATAATAAATTTATACGTAAAGGATGAACATATGGAATTTTATAAGGTAAAAATAACCAGAAAAGGAACAAAACCACCTATTTGGAGACGCTGCCTTGTTCCTGCAGATATCACATTTGCACAGATGGCAGTTGTACTTGAAGAGATTCTGGAATATGAAACTTCATCTTTATATGAATTTGAATTTTTCCAGAAAAAAGTACGCATCCGGGAATGGACAGAAGACGGGGAAACCGCAACCTGGCAGTATGATTTTCAAAATGCAGCAGATACTTTCGTAAATGATCTGATGAATACAGAAAAATGGTTTACTTTCAGAATCCATGCAGAAGAAAAACTGCCAGAATATCGTGTAGATATTGAAAACAGAGTTAAGAAAGCGGTATTAGATGAGGGAGACAAAGAAGTATGTTTTCCTGTAATCATGAAAGAAGTAAGCAGAGAAGATGAAGAAATATGGACAGATGCATTAGAAAGAAATGCTTATCTTGAAGAGACTTTCAAACTGCAGGACGGAGAATCTGATTATCGCAGCTTCGAAGAAATTAAGGCAGATACAGAAAGCAATAAAATCCTCATAACCAGCACAAAGCCAGTAAGTCGGGAACTTCATAATAAACAATCCACTGATTCAATCATGAGAGAATTTACGGATAACTATCTGAATCCATTTATTGAACAAAAAATGGCAGAGCTTGAACTGGAAGAAGAAGGAAGCAGAAATCCAGATGTTAAAGAATATCTTCTTTCTTACAAAAAAGAAGATCTCGAAGAAAAAGCAAAAGAATTCAATATCACCTGCAGCGGCAGCACCAAAGAAGAACTGGCAGAAGAAATTGCGAAATACGTTCTGAGTCCAGAAGGAATGCAAGAGATTTTTCTTCAGGCAGATGAATGGGAAGCAGATGCATTTGAGGCAGTCCTGGATAAGAAATGTTTTCTTGCAGAAGAAACAGACTGGATCAAACTTGGCTGGCTCAGCGATGCAGGATATGTGGTTTCTTACAGCGACCATCATGCCGAAGTTCCGAAAGCAGTTATTTCCTTATATAAAGAGATCAACACTCCGGAATTCCACAAATTATGCAGACAGGTAAGCTGGATGCGTTCCTGCCAGACCATGCTGGGATTCATTTATGCGATCGCGCCATTAAAGATCGTATACCGCATGTATCGCAGAAGACCAGATTACAAGGTAAGCTATGACGAATTCCTTGAAATTCTGAAACAGGTTCCGGAAAACGACAATATGTGCATCGTCCGTGATGACAAAATGATCCTCAAAACAGTACTTCGCGAAAACCTTTATGAACGGATCGAAGAGTATCAGGGAGACAGAGAATTCTATATGCCGTCACCGGAAGAAGTGCTGGACTATGCAAAACACGGCTACCCATCCCAGGATCCGGCATATAAAAAACTTGAAAACTTCCTGAGAGAAGAACTTCATCAGAATACAGCTCAGATCACAGAGCTGATGTACATTGTGTTCAAAGAGTTTTCTATGGATGGAATGCTTTCTGATATCACAGAAGAGTTTAAGAACAGAAATGTTGTGTTTGAATCAGATAAACAGATGGAAACTTTTGCTTCTATCATGACAAATGTAAATAATAACACAAGAATGCTGGATTTCCGTGGATATACACCGAATGAGATTGCACGTATGTCCGCACCGGAAAGAACGATTCCGTCAATCGTTCCGATGGGAAGCATGGCAAATAAGACTTTTGTTCCGTCAAATGTGGCAACAAAGAAAATTTATCCAAACGATCCATGCCCATGCGGAAGCGGTAAGAAATATAAGAAATGCTGCGGCAGAAAGTAAGAAAGGACAGGCTTTAAAACATGAAGTTATTGATCGTGCGTCACGGTGATCCGGACTACACCATAGATTCCCTGACAGAAAAAGGCTGGGAAGAAGTTGAATTTCTTTCCGAGAAACTTTCAAAACTTGATATCAAAGATTTTTATGTGTCACCGCTTGGCAGAGCCAAAGACACCGCATCTCTTACTCTCAAAAAAATGAACCGAACAGCGACAGAATGTGACTGGCTCAGAGAGTTTGATGTTCTGATCGATCGTCCGGATGTAACGGACCGCAAGATCATTCTCTGGGATTGGCTTCCACAGGACTGGACCATGGATGAGCGTTTTTATCAGTATGATCACTGGTTTGAAAATGAACGCCTCCAGGCAGCAGATACAAAAAAACATTACGACTATGTCACAGGAGAATTTGATAAGCTTCTCGCAGAACATGGTTATGTCAGAGAAGGACACTACTACAGAGTCGAAAAAGCAAACAACGATACCATCGTTTTCTTCTGCCATTTCGGGCTGGAATGTGTGCTTCTGAGCCATCTGATGAGCGTATCTCCAATGGTCCTCTGGCACGGAGCCGCCGCTGCGCCAAGCTCCGTAACGACTGTAACAACAGAAGAAAGACGCAAAGGAATCGCAAGTTTCAGAATGAATTCCTTCGGCGACATTTCCCACCTTTACGCAAACAACGAACCACCTGCCTTTGCAGCGAGATTCTGCGAATGCTACGATAATAAAGAAGAAAGACACGATTAAATAAATAATGAAATAATTCACAAATGCTGATGGACGAACAAAATCCATCAGCATTTTTCTTTGAAAGTAAAACTTATCGTTGTGTTCGATAGTCATTTGGTGAGCAGTGATATTTTTCCTGAAATTTCTTATAGAAGAAACTGATATTCTCATAACCGGCTTCATTTGCGACGGCGGTGACGGACAGAGTCGTTGTTCGCAGCATCGTGGCGGCGAATTGGAGCTTTTGCTCCTGAATAAGCTGGATATATGTGTAACCAGTGTATTTCTTCAGAAGGATAGAGACATAATTTGGGCTGATATGGAAAAATTCGGCTACTTTTTCCTGCGTGCAGGTTCGAAAATTATTCTGAATATAGCGGATCATGGAAACAACAGGCATCAGTCCGGTGGAGTCACGGTCTTTGGTCAGGTCATTCTCGTAAACATTGATAAGTTCTGCAATGATAAGGTAAAATAAATGAAAGATGATATCGTTTGTGTTTACGGAAGGATCCAGAAATTCACAGAAAAGCTCTGAAAAAAACAGAGGGATCCGTCGGTCATTTTCGGAATGGAACAGCAGATAATGGTCATGGTTCGTCTGTTCATTGATCGCATTAATAAAAAAGCGCGATAATACACTGTCTTTGGATAACTGTGAAAACATATGATCCCGGAGAAAGTTTTTGTGTATCAGGATACTGATCATAATGTCATCTTTACCGAGAGATTCAATAGAGTGAGGACAGTCGGTGTCGATCAGGAGTACCTGGTCTTTTTTCAGGATCACAGGTTTTCCGTCAATGTGCTGCGGACATTTGCCGGAATATACATAGTTGATCTCAATGTGGGAATGGACATGCTCCGGGACTGGATTAAACCGGGAATTCCTTTTGATAGAAATATCCTGAAAGCCCACAGGAATATCAAAAAGATCCGGCGTTACGGGATTTTCACCGTGCATGGAACCGAGGAGCGGATTATCAAGGTACATACGGTAAACTTCTCGTCCGTGGATCATCACTTTGGGCAGGGCATTCCATCCGTCGAAGCAGTGACCGGACTGATAGTGCTTTTCACTGTCTGACAGTTTGGTGAGATAGTGGTGCAGAGAATTGATATTCATGGAATCACTCCTTCTGATTTTGTTACAAAAACTATATCAGATTGTGTGGATTTGGTCAATGAATGGTGATGAAACCGTTATTTTATATAAGAGAAAAAATAACTATAATTACCTCATCAAATAAAAAAAGAGAGGGAAGAAACATGGCAAAAGCAGATTATACACAGCTTGCACAGGAAGTTGTAGCAGCTGTGGGCGGTAAAGAAAATATCGTCAGTGTTGCAAACTGTATGACTCGTCTTCGATTCGTTCTGAAAGATGACACGATTCCGGACAAAGAAAAAGTAGCCGCGATCAAAGGTGTTCGAGGCGTGATGAACCAGGGCGGACAGTATCAGGTCGTCATCGGCACACACGTAAACGAAGTGATCAAAGATGTAAGAAAAGTGGCTGGAATTTCGGACGGAGGCATCAATAAAGAAGATCTAAAACTCATCAAGAATGATAGCCTTTGGAATCGTTTTTTCAAAACAATTTCCGGCTGTATCATGCCGATGCTTGGACCGATGATCGCAGGTGGTATCATCAAAGGTCTGCTTGTAATTCTCGTTACACTTGGTGTATTGACGAATACAGATGGAACCTATCTCGTTCTGTATGCAGCCGGTGATGCAATCATGTATTTCATGCCGATCATTGTCGGATTTACCTGCGGAAAAGTGTTTGACTGCAATCCATATGTAACGGCTGTAATTGGCGCGGCATTTTTGTATCCGAATCTGGTTACAGCAGTGGCTGCCGAAGGTGGAATTTCCTTCCTTAAGATCCCGGTTGCCGCAGCAACGTATTCCAATACATTTTTACCGATCGTACTTGCTGGTTTTGTTGCATCAAAGCTGGAAAAACTGGCAAAGAAATTTATTCCGACCATGCTTCAGATGATGCTGGTACCGACATTCGTACTTGCGATCACAGTACCGTTAAGCTGGCTGGGGATCGGACCGGTTATGAATACTGTTTCCGGATGGCTTTCCAATATTGTTTTTGGTGTCTTTAATGTAAGTCCGCTGATTGGTGGTGTACTGATCGGTGCATTCTGGCAGCTAATGGTATTACTTGGACTTCACGCAGCATTTATTCCGATTCTGATGAACAACTTCTTTACAATGGGAAGTGATCCGGTAAATGCGATTATGGGACTTACTGTATGGGCACTGGCTGGTGTAACTCTTGGTTATGCACTGAAAAACAAAGATCCTGAGAAAAAAAGCATTGGTTTTGGTAGTCTGGCATCTGCACTTTGTGGTGTAACAGAGCCTGCGATTTATTCCATTGCGCTTCCAAACATTAAATTATTTGTCTGTGCATGGATCGGCGGTGGTATCAGTGGTGGTATCTTCGGAGCACTTGGCGGAAGAATGTATGCTGTAGCCGGTGATGGACTTTTCCGTATCCCGGCAATGATTAATCCGGAAGGACTTGATGTAAGCTTTTATGGATTTATTGCATGTGCGTTACTTGCATTTGCTGTATCCGCAATTCTTGCTTTTATCATAGCAGATGCAGGAAAGAAAACAGTTGCAGCAGAACCAGTTTCACAGCCGGAAAACAAACCGGTAGAAACAATCACAGCAAAAGAAGCACATACCATTTACGCACCGGTTTCCGGTAAAGTCATCGATAGAACCGACATCCCGGATGAAACATTTGCTTCCGGAGCAATGGGCGACGGTGCCGGCATTGACCCGGCAGAAGGCGTTGTTACTGCTCCTTTTGACGGAGAAGTGGTTTCTGTTATGGATACCGGACATGCAGTAGGCCTTGTTTCAGAAGACGGAATGGAACTTCTGATCCATGTAGGTGTAGATACCGTCAAGATGAACGGCGAAGGTTTTTACATGCTTGCAAAAGAAGGACAGAAAGTAAAGACCGGAGAAAAACTACTCGAGTTCGATATCGACAAGATCCGCAAAGCAGGATTCAGCCCGGTCACAGCAGTCCTTGTGACAAACAGTGATGATTATAAAGAAGTAAAAATCCTTTCACGTGATGTGAAAGCAACTGACAGATTATTAAAAGTAGATTGAGTATAACGGAGGATTCTGATGAACAATTATCTTTACCCATTTTTCTGGCTTCATGGAGAAGAACATAGTGTACTTGAAGAATGTATGGAAAAGATTGCCGGATCAGGCATGAAAGGAGCCTGCCTGGAAGCGCGCCCGCATCCTGATTTTGTAGGAGATGGATGGTGGAGTGATGTTTCTTTTATCATAGAGAAAGCAAAAGAGCTGGATATGAAGCTGTGGATTCTGGACGATTCTCATTTTCCGACAGGGTACGCAAATGGAAGAGTGAAAGAAGATTATCCACAGTATCTGAAACGCTATCTTGATATGCGCCGCTATGATGTACAGGGACCTATGAAACGCGCCAGAATTGATTTTTCACTTCTCAAAGGCAGACCGTGGGATAAACCGGATCCGGATCAGAAGATTCTCAAAGTTCTTTTTGCACCGAGAGTTACACAGGAAAATGTGGATGGAGATCCGATCGATGCGGAGAGACTGGTAGATATTACCGCACAGATCAACATGGATACACGCCTTCTGACGCTGGATGTGCCGGAGGGAGCCTGGAGCATTTTTGTAGTGTACACGACCAGCAAAGGCGGCGAAGATGCGACAAAAGATTATCTGAATCCTCTTGTTAAAGAAGCAACAGAAGTTCTGATCGAGGAAGTCTATGAACCTCATTATCAGCACTTCAAAGATGAGTTTGGTAAAACAATCCAAGGATTTTTCTCCGACGAGCCGCGTTTTGGAAATATCAAAGGAACTGATGGATATATCGGCAGACCGGACATGGTGCTTCCGTGGAGGGACGGTCTGGAGAAAGAACTTGGATTTGATGAAAAATACCTTCCACTGCTCTGGACAGACGCAGAAGGGTTGGAAAAGGATATCCGTTTCCAGTATATGGATGTTGTCACAGAACTGTACAGCAAAAACTTTACAAAGGTTCTGGCTGACTGGTGTCATGCACATGGTGTCTGGTATCTGGGCCATACGATCGAGGATAATGGTGCGCATGCACGTCTGGGATATGGAACAGGGCACTATTTCCGTGGACAGGCAGATATGGATTTTGCAGGTATCGATGTGATTGGTGGGCAGATTGTTCCAGGCATGAATTATCATCATGATGCATTTAATACAGGTGGCAGTAACGGTGAATTTTATCACTATGTACTTGCAAAACTGGCTTCTTCAGCGGCACATCTTGATCCTCGCAAAAAGGGACGTGCGATGTGTGAAGCGTTTGGCGCATATGGATGGAATGAAGGTCTTAAGACGATGAAGTGGATTGCAGATCACCTTCTGGTGCGTGGTATCAACTGTTTGGTTCCACATGCTTTTGACCCGAAAAAATTTCCTGATTTTGACTGCCCGCCGCATTTCTATGCACATGGTCACAACCCACAGTTCCGGTACTTCAAAGTGTTTAGTGATTATGTAAACCGTATTGCTGATATCTTTCGTGACGGTGTTTATCCATCAGAAACAGGTCTGTTTTATCCGGCGGAACTGGAATGGGGCGGGGCATATATGCCGGTAGAAAAACCTGCCCGTGAGCTGACAACACATCAGGTTCCATTTGATCTTGTGACAAGAGACTGGCTTCTGGAAGCTGCTGTTAGGGAAGGCTTTTATGAGATCAATGGTCGTCAGATGAAGACTTTGGTGATTCCATATGCAGAGAATCTTCCGGCAGATATAGTTTCTGTCTTGGAAAAAATGCTTCGAAACCGTGTGAAAGTATACTTCCTGGATAAACTTCCAGAGGGAATGACAGGTGTGAATAAAGATCCGAAAAAATTTGATTTTGTGCTGGCACATGCGGAAGTAATTTCTTTAAAAGCACTTGGAAATACACTCGCAGACAGCAAAAAAGTGTTGTTCTCCGAGGAGCAGCCGGATCTGGTGGTCGGGGAATATCAGAAAAATGGTGAGAACTATTTTATGATCTTCAATGAAAATATCGGCAGGACGATTACAACAGAAGTGACCGTAACCTGTGGTGGAACGATCATGAGATATGATGCTTTTTCCGGAAAAACTTATGCCGTGGACATGACAGAAAATGGAAGATGCAGGATCAGTTTTGCACCGTATGAATCCATAATTCTTGTGGCAGGTGAAAAAAATATGGCAGCAGAACCTTTGTATAAAGCATCCGAAGAAACGCTGAATTTACCGGAAAAATGGGCGGTAAGTTTTGCAGACAGCCTTTCTTATCCAGAGTTTAAGGAGAACGTTCCGGCAGATACACTCTGCTGTGTGCAGGAAATTTCCGGATGGGAAAAGAAGGCGGGAACGCTGCGGTTTGAGGGAAGTATAAGGATGGATGAAGCAGTTCATGCAGAGCTTGATCTGGGCGAGGTGTTTGAGATAGCAGAGGTGTTTGTCAATGGAATTTCGGCAGGAGTACGGCTTTGCAAACCATATCGCTTTGATCTGAAAGATCTTCTGGTGCAGGGAGAAAATCAGATAAAAATAGAAGTAACAAATTGTCTTGGAACAGCGCTTCGAGATCCGATCAGTCATTATCTTATGATCGAACCATTTGGAATCGAAGGACCGGTAACTTTGAAAAAACATAGTCAGAATTCAGATTTGGAGGCAGGAAGATGAGTTTTCCAGAGAACTTTTTATGGGGCGGCGCGACAGCCGCAAATCAGTGCGAAGGTGCATATAATGAGGGCGGAAGAGGGCTTGCGAATGTAGATGTGTGCCCGGCAGGAAAAGACCGTTTTCCGGTATGCCTTGGCAAATTAAAAATGCTGGAGCCAGACAATGAACACTATTATCCGGCAATGGAGGCCATTGATATGTATCACCATTTCCGCGAAGATATCGCAATGTTTGGGGAAATGGGGTTTAAGACATACAGAATGTCTATCGCATGGACAAGGATTTTTCCGAATGGAGATGAGGAAGAGCCGAATGAGGAAGGACTTCGTTTTTACGAGGAGGTTTTTAAAGAATGCCGTAAATATGGTATTGAACCGTTGGTTACGATCACACATTTTGACTGTCCGATTCATCTCATTAAGAAGTATGGTGGCTGGAAAAACCGTAAACTGATTGATTTTTACAAGAAACTGGTGACAGTGCTTTTTACCAGATATAAGGGACTTGTAAGGTATTGGCTGACTTTTAATGAAATCAATATGATTCTTCATCTTCCATTTATGGGAGCCGGACTGGTGTTTGAGGAAGGCGAAAATGAAACACTTTCCAAATATCTGGCAGCGCATCATGAACTGGTTGCTTCTGCGGAAGCGACAAAGATCGCGCATGAGATTGATCCGGAGAATAAAGTCGGATGTATGCTGGCGGCAGGAATGACATATCCTTACAGTTGTAATCCGGAGGATGTCTGGAAATCCATGCAGAAAGACCGGGAAAATTATTTCTTCATCGATGTTCAGGCGAGAGGAGAATATCCGGCTTATGCGAAAAAATTCTTTGAGAGAGAAGGAATTGTACTGGATATGACACCGGAAGATGAGAAGATCCTGAAGGAAAATACCGTAGACTTTGTATCTTTTTCCTATTATTCTTCCAGATGTACAAGTGCGGATGAAAACATTGAAAAAACAAACGGAAATGTTTTTGCTACAGTAAAAAATCCTTATCTGAAAGCCAGCGAATGGGGCTGGCAGATTGATCCGCTGGGACTTCGCTGTACTCTAAATGCACTGTATGACAGATACCAGAAACCGCTTTTTATTGTAGAAAATGGTCTGGGGGCAGTGGACGAACCGGATGAAAATGGTTATGTCGAAGACGATTACCGTATCGCATATTTAAGAGAGCATATCAAGGCAATGAAAGCTGCGATCGAGGAAGACGGTGTAGACCTTCTCGGCTACACTTCCTGGGGCTGCATCGACCTGGTAAGTGCTTCCACAGGTGAGATGAAGAAACGCTACGGTTTCATCTATGTAGATAAAGACGACCAGGGCAACGGAACCCTCAAAAGAACTCCAAAGAAATCCTTTTACTGGTACAAGAAAGTAATTGCCTCCAATGGAGAAGATCTGGATTAAGCTCAATATAAAATAAAGAAACCTGTCAGTGGTGTGAAAAACGCCGCGGGCAGGTTTTTTTGACTCCAAAACAGAAAACAAAAATCAAATTGCGAAAGAGTAAAATAGATAATATAATAAATACTATCAAAAAGTGCTGAACGGGGATTTGAAAATGGAGAATACAGGAATCAATCTAAAAGTTATATCGGAAATAAGACATTTTGCAGAAATATATCAGGTAAAAAAGGTACTTTTATTTGGATCGCGTGCGCGGGGAGATTTTAGAAGAACCAGTGACATTGATCTGGCGGTAAGTGGCGGAGATTTTAACAGATTTGCTTTGGATGTAGACGAAGAAACAAGTACATTGCTGGAATATGACATTGTAAATCTGGATGCTGAAATGCAGGATGAACTACGAGAATCGATAGAGAAGGAAGGGCGGATATTATATGAAAAAATATGAAAATTTTTGTTCCTCGTTAGGAAACATGAAAGATATTTATAATTATAAAGAACCATATGATAATGTTGTACTTACCGGATTGGTAGGATTATATGAGATTACATTTGAACAGTCATGGAAAATGATGAAGGAAATCCTGCAGAATCATGGATACGAAGAAGGCGCAACCGGATCTCCTAAAATTATTCTGAAAACAGCTTATAAGGCAGGCATGATAAAAGATGAAGAACTGTGGCTGAGGGCATTACAGGCGAGAAATAATGTAACGCATTCTTATAATCAGAAAATTGCATTAAGCATTGTTTCTGAAGCAAAAACCGAATTTTATAAAATGTTCGTTGACTTAAAAGAAGAAGTTGAAAGTGTCTGGTTATAAAAATATTGTAGATTAACTATAACAAAAAGAATGGAGAAAACATTTGATTTCAAAGACAATGCAAACAATCTTACATGCACTATCTTATGGAAATATAGAGGTGGAGGCGTCGCGGCGGCTGGCGGGGATTAAGAAGCTGGATGCGATGCGTATATTTGTGAAGAAACTGGATACAAAAGTGTATAATGGAGCTTATGAAGTACCTGTGCGGCTGTATTTTCCGAGCGAGGAAGCTATGAGCGGGGAGCCTGTGGATGGAGAAAAATATCCGGTTCTGCTCTTTTTTCATGGCGGCGGCTGGGTGACAGAAAGTGTGGAGAATTATGACCGCGTATGCAGCAGGATGGCGCAGTCTACAGGGCATATCGTGATGTCTGTGGAGTATCGTCTTGCACCGGAATATCATTTCCCGGTTCCACTGGAGGACTGTTATGCGGCGGCGAAAGCACTTTACACAGGCAGGCTGATCCTTCCAGCTGATCCGGACAGAATTACGATCATTGGAGACAGCGCAGGAGGAAATCTTGCGGCGGCAGTCTGCCTTCTTGCAAGGGAACGAAGAGAGTTCATGCCACGGAAACAGATCCTCATTTATCCGGCCCTGAACAATTGTTATACAGAAGAATCCCCCTATAGATCCGTGCAGGAAAACGGCGAAGGCTATCTCCTCACAGCAGTCAAAATGGAAGATTATCTCAAATTATATGAGAGCAGTCCAGATGACAGACAGAACCCATATTTCGCACCGATCCTCGAAAAAGACCTCTCCCATATGCCGGATACATTGATCCTTACCGCAGAGTTTGATCCCCTGCGGGACGAAGGAGAAGCATACGGTAAACGACTGGAAGAAGCGGGAAATTATGTGGAAGTGCACAGGATCCCGGAAGCACTTCATGGCTATTTTGCACTGGGGATCCGGTTCCTTCATGTGCAGGAAAGCTTTGAGATCATGAATAAGTTTTTGGAGAAAGAAGCGGATAAAACGTGGAAACAGGATATTCAAAATGGAGAAAATTAGATAACGCGGCATTGGCTTTTCCGCTGGTGACGGGGAAGAATGACAGCAGGGTTTTCCGGTTTTACTGCCAGTTGAAAGAAGAAGTAGATCCGGATATTCTGCAGAAAGCACTGGACCAGACAATGGAGAAATATCCACTGTTCAAGGCGGTGCTCCGCAAGGGTTTGTTCTGGTTTTATCTGGAGCGAAGAGACATCCAGGCAGTCGTAAAACCGGAGAAAAAACCACCGTGCAGCCAGCTCTATATACCGGATCAGAAATCACTCCTGTTTCGCGTGAGCTACCACAGAAACCGGATCAATTTCGAGGTTTATCATGCACTGACAGACGGAACAGGAGCGATGAATTTTGTTACGGAACTGGTCCAGGATTACCTGATCCTGGCACATCCTGAAGACAAACTTCCACGGATCGAACTGGCTGATGAGGCGACTCCCGGCGAGCAGGAAGAGGACAGTTTTTCACAGTATTATTCGTCAAAAATCCCGAAAAACAAAGAAAAAAAACCACCGGCAGTGCAGCTGAAAGGAGAGAAATTGATTCACTCCGATATGCAGATCACGGAAGTCATTTTTTCGGTGAAAGAGATTCTGGCAAAAGCCCGTTCTTATGGTGTGTCGATCACGATATTTCTGACTGCGCTTCTGCTTCGTGCGATTCATGAGGACATCCCGAAGAACCAGCAGAAGCGCCCGATCACACTGATGATCCCGGTCAATCTGCGTAATTATTTTCCATCACAGTCAATGGGAAATTTCTTCGGCTGGATCGAAGTAGGCTATAAATTTGAAGAAAATACGACGTTTGAACAGCTTCTGCAATCCGTAAAAGACCAGTTTAAAGAAAAACTTCAGAAAGACAGGATCGCAATGGATATGAACGGTTATGTCCGCCTGGAAAAGAATCCGTTTATACGTGCAGTCCCACTGGAGATCAAACGATATTTCCTCATTGCAGGTGCAAATCTGGGAGGAAGAAGCATTACAGCAGTATATTCCAATATCGGAATTCTGAAATTTCCACCAGAATATAAGGCGTATATTGACAGGTTCGGTATCTTTGCAAGCACGAATTCTCTGCAGGTTTGTTCCTGTTCTTATGAAGACCAGTTTGTAGTAGATTTTACATCCAAGATACCGGATGACAGGATCCAGAAAAACTTTGTCCGCATGCTGAAGGAGGAGGGAATTTCCTGCAAAGAAGAAAAAAATGAATTCCCGGGCTGTGGTGAAACACAGAAAAAAGAGGACAGAAAAGTGATGCAGACATTCACATTTCTGTGCCTTGCGGTTGCTGTGATCTGCGGCATGTTCAACTATCTGATGCTTGGAACACTGAACTGGTTCTGGTTCGCGGCAGCAGGCTGTTTCTGTGCATGGCTGGTGGTTCATGTGGCTTATCTGAAGCGAAGAAACATCCTCAAGAATGAAATGTGGCAGCTTCTGATCATAACGGTTTTATGTGTTTTGTGGGATCATTTTACGGGATGGCATGGCTGGTCGATCGACTTCGTATTTCCATTCGGGGCACTGGCAGTTCTGGGTTCGATCTCTGTGATCGCAAAGATCAACCATCTGGAAAGAGAAGAATATCTGTATTATCTGATACAGTCAGCAGTCGTAGGCTGCATTCCGGCAATCTTTACCGCAATCGGTCTCATCACCTATACCTGGCCGTCTGTATTAAGCACAGGGATCAGCTTCCTGACGCTGGCAGGACTGTTCATTTTTCAGAAGAAGGACACGCTTCGTGAGTTTCGGAAGAAACTTCGGATATAGTGTATTAAAAATAAACAAAAGGAAAAGAAAAATATGCAACAGGAAAAAATATTACCATGGAAAAACTGGGAAGTAGTAAAGCTCATTGGGCGGGGAACCTATGGAGATGTCTATGAGATCCAGAAAAGAGAAGCCCAGTATGTTACCAGAGCAGCTTTGAAAGTGATACATGTATCGCTTGATGAGCAGAAAAAAAGAGAACTGGAATCCGAAAAGATTTCGCTGGCGTCTTATTTACAGGAAACACAGTCCAATATTATTTCAGAGATTTATATTATGGAGTCTTTGAAAAGTGCATCACATATTGTAGCGATCGAGGACTATGAAATTCAGAAAGAAGCCGATGGGTGGACTCTTTTTATAAGAATGGAACTTCTTAAAAGTCTGGTCCAGCTTCGAAGTGAAAAAAATTTTACAAAGGGAGAGATCCTGAAACTGGGACTTGATCTGTGTGAAGGACTGCAGGCCTGTTGGAAAAAAGGTGTCATACACAGAGATATCAAACCGGCCAATATCTTTATTTCAGAGTTTGGAGAATACAAATTAGGCGATTTTGGGATTTCTAAACAGCTGGAGCATACGATGGCAGGATCTACACGGGCAGGAACCGAAAGCTATATGGCGCCGGAAGTTTTTTATGGGAAAAGATATGATGGTACGGTAGATATTTATTCTCTGGGAATTGTTTTGTACCAGCTTGCAAATAAAGGGAAACTGCCATTTGTATCACAGGACAGAGAAATTGTGTCATATAGTGAAGTGATCAAGGCAAAGCAGAAACGATTAAACGGAGAGCCGCTTCCAGACCCGGCAGTGGGAGGCAGGGCACTTGGTGATATTCTGCGAAAGGCATGTGCATTTGATCCCAGAGACAGATATCAGAATCCGCAGGAAATGTACAGAGAATTAAAAAAACTCCAGCAGGGTTATGATGAAGCAGAAGAAAATGAAGAAATACTGATGGAGGATATACATTTCTTTTCTGAGGCAGATGACAGCTCTACAAGATTAGAGAAAAAAGATCCAGAAGTTTCAAAACTGCCAAAAAAACTGATACTTGCGGCGGGCGTGATCTGTATTGCAGGAATTATAGCGGTGCTTACCTGGGGGTATCTGCACAGAGATGTTTCCAGAGAGGCAGATGTGGATAAAACGCTGGAGACTGTAACTCCGACAACAGAAATTAAAATTTCACCAACGGAATCTGCGACACCGACACAAGCTGAAGTTCTACCAACAGAAACTGTTTCGGAGGATACAGGAGATATTGAAGAATCAGGAGATGGTGACTGGTTCAATGACTGGAATTATGATGAAGAGGGAAATAAAATAAATTAACTGTTGATAAGACTTTATGGTGAACAGTAATATATTATCAGAAAAAATATCAAAATAAGTTACTGTATCTTGAATAAACGAGAGAATTTTTATAATATAGAAGTATACTTTTGAGAGGAAGGGGAAGAGCAATGAAAAAGTGTATACAATGTGGCGGGAATTTTCCTGACAATATGCAAAGCTGTCCTTATTGTGGAAAACAGCAGAATGCTATGATGCAGCCTGTTCCTGTGCAGCAGAGGCAGAGCAATGCTGGCGGGTTTTGCCCTTACTGTGGAAGAAGACTGGAAAGAGGAAGCCGTTTTTGTGCGGGCTGTGGTGCAACAGTGAATGGTGGTCCGGATTACGGATCGAGAGGTGGGGGAGGGACCTCGTCGGGTGGCCTCAAAATCATCTATAGAAATACAGCGATTCTGTACCAGGGAACTGCCGTGTCAGCGATTCGTTATTTTACATATTATTTTATGGCAGACAGGATATGGGGATTTTTCATGTTTGTGGCAGCGGCGTGGAGCGTACTCATTCTTGCAATGATCGGATTGAAATGCGACAGACGATATGGCAAAAATATGATATGTGCTTTGTTTGGCGGATCTATTCTTAAGGTTATCATGCATATCATCAGACTGATCAGAACGTCTGGAATGTTTTATTTCTATATGGCCAATATGGTGTCAGATATTTTTGGGATCATACTTACAATAACGGTTGCCGGAGTTGTTTGTTATCTGATGCAGCGGGATGGAATACTTGATTTTAACAATGGAGAAACTCTGGGACAGACGATCCAGGGGATTCCGCAGGCATTGAAACAGATGATGGATCTGAATCTGAGTAAGGGTGGTACAGGAGGCAGAAGAGCCGGTTTTAATGAAGCAACACCGATTGGAAGACTGCGTACAATTTTTTCAAGTGAGCTGTTTTTTATATTTGTGTGTGTTTACAGTCTGAATCTGGTATTTAATATCAATTCTGGAATTGCCTGGCTTAATATGGGACCAAATCTTTTTCCGATGATTACTTGCTGTGGACTTTTGCTGATCTTTTACAGCAGTAACTGGAAAGATCGTATAGATGATGGTGGATTTTTTCTGATAAATATTACGGTGTCCTTTAAATTCTATTTTGGAATCGCAAAAGCTGTTATTATTGCCATCGTACTTTTGATCGCAACGGTAATAGGTGGAGCATATGTGCTGATCGCTGATCTGATCGTAGCAGTATATCTGTTTCTTAATATTTTTTACTGGTGGACTTTAAAAAGGACTGTAGATTCTTCACGTGGTGTCGTGAGGGGAACAGAGCAGGTGGTGTATACTTCTGTTTACCCGGTAGTGATTCTGGTGATGAAGGCGATCTATAAAGTTGGAGTGTTTATATGGGTATGCATCATGCAGCTTGTAGCGAACAGCCTGATCTATACACTTGACCAGTATGGAAACACTACTACTGATCTGATAAATGAGATACTTCAGGAAGCAGGGTTGGGATACGTAGATGCTTCAGGTCTGACACAGCAGGTCATTGCACCGATTACTTCATGGATACAGAATATATTTGGATTTTCTCAGAGTCCACTTATTATGTTACTAGGAATTGCTGTACCAATATTTGAGATCATGCTGTTACTGAAACTACGTTCATACAGAAATGCGTAAAACAAAATCCGGGACATGTAATAATCTGAATTACATGTCCCAGATTTATATAATGGAAAGAAGTTTATGAAAATAAAAAATATAAAATTGTATATTATTATACTGACAATTGTGGCATTATTGGGAATAAGTGGATGTACACTTTCTATTTCCATAGGAAAGAGAGCAGATACTTCAGATCAGGAAAAAATTACTACGGAAAAAGATACTTCCGATGAGAATGAGGTGGATGCACCGTCTTCTGAAAAAGAGGAGGTAACAGAAGCGGAATTAAACGAATCAGATACCGGTGAGAAAAATGAGGGACATAAACTAGTTAAAAATATCAGTGCTGATTTAAATGTGCGCGAATATCCCAGACATAAAAGTGACCTGGTAGCTGTTGTAAGTAGTGGGCAGTCAATGGAATTTTATGGTGAAATAGGGCAGGGATATGGCTCTGATGAAATTGTACATGACTGGTACAAGATTTATCTTGAAAATGGAATTACCGGATGGGTAAGAAGTGATCTGGTTACAGAAGCGGATGCAGATAGTGATCTTGATCAGTGATGCATAGAAAGACAACACAAAAATTTATTTTACAACAAGGAGAAAAACAATGTTAGAATGTGATTATGAAGTAAAACAGATTGATGGAGACTATGCACATCTGCAGAGGATCGACAGACCAGAGGAGGAGCTTAAGCTGGTGGCGCGGGCGCTTTTGCCGATGGAGATTTATGAGGGATGCATCCTGCATTATGAGATGATGCAGTACTCCATGAAATAGATTTGGGAGATACGAGTAAGATGGAACAGTATTACTACAACCATATGGACAAACAGAAGCAGGCGGCGTATCACGCCATGCTGCAGGGGATCCGGAGTCTGGCGGATGAGTTTCAGATTCCGGCACTGGATGCAGATGCTCTGTATGATGTGTTTTTTCAGCTGAGGCTGGACCACCCGGAGATTTTCTGGGCGACGGGATACAAATACCGTTACTACAAAGACTCCCCCAACATCATCTTCATTCCGGAATATCTCTTCGAAAAAAGCAAGATCAAAGAACACCAGAAAGCAATGACCGCACGGGTAGACAAGCTCGTGCGGCCTTCCAAAAACCTGTCCGAATGGGAAAAGGAAAAATATGTCCACGATTTTATCTGCGAAAACATCCGCTACGATAAACTCAAGAAGCCATATTCTCACGAGATCATAGGACCGCTCGGACAGGGAGTGGGTGTCTGTGAGGGAATCGCCAAGGCGGTCAAAGTCCTTCTCGATGAGCTTGGTGTCTGGTGCGTCATCGCAATCTGCGGAAACAATCCGGATAAGGGGATCAAATACCGCCACACCTGGAATATCGTCAAAGTCGGCGGCGTATATTATCATCTGGATGCGACTTTTGACAACACCCTTGGAAAGAGCGACCAGGTGCAGGATATCCGCTACGATTATTTTAATCTTGACGACAAGAGCATTTTCCGGGATCATGAGCCTTTGATTGCACCGGCACCACACTGCACAGAGCACGAACATTTTTACTACAAAGAAAAGAAACTTTCCTTTACGAAGCAGGAAGATGTCTACAAGCGCTCCCTGCAGGCTGCAAAGAAAGGCAAAACACTCCCCTTCCACTGGCGTGGCGGCTATCTTACCAGAGAAGTACTGAAGGAACTTCTCGACCTGATCCGCAAAGCAGGAGAAGAAAGAAAAAAGACACCAGTTGTAAATGTCAACTGGCCGCAGGCAGTCCTGAGCCTCCATTACATAGAAGAACAGGCACAGGAATGCATCACAATGGAAGATGCAAATGAGGGAGAAAAAGAATAAGTTTTTTATAAGGGGAAATTACTATGCTGGAAACATTTCAGGTTTTACATATTGAAGAACCGGATTTCGGCTGTGAAGGGCGGCCGGATGGATTTGCGATCAAAGACAAAGTACTTCTCAAAAGCAATCTCACAGGAGAAGAAAAGATCATCCACGAAAAAGATGCCAAACTGTATGAACTGGATATCAACGAGGGCGACGAAGTGTTCCTGATCGAAGGCGAGTTGAGAAAACTTCGATAGGAGTTTAGGTCTTGTTCATGGGATAAATAGGAAAAGGATGAGGAGATTGCTGAAGCGATTCAAAACAGAGATCAATCCTACAGAAGAGCAGAAGATCAAAATACATAAGACAATCGGCACATGCAGATATATTTATAATTTCTACCTGTTTCATAATAAAGAACGTTATGATGCCGGTGAAAGATTTATGAGCGGCAAGTTGTTCAGTGTATGGCTGAACAATGAATACCTTCCAAGGCATCCGGAATATTTCTGGATCAGAGAAGTCAGTTCCAAATCGGTAAAGAATGCAATCGAAAATGCCTGTACCGCTTTTTCAAGATTTTTTCATCATCAGAGTAGTTTCCCGAGATATAAGAAAAAAGGAAGATCTGATGTAAAAATGTATTTTGTAAAGAATAATCCCAAAGACTGTCTCTGTGAACGTCACAGGATCAAGATCCCAACACTTGGCTGGGTAAGGCTGAAAGAAAAAGGTTACATTCCGGCCTCTAAGGATGGATATGTGATCCGAAGCGGGGCAGTTTCCATGAAAGCAGGCAGATATTATGTGTCTGCACTTGTCGATATACCTGCTCCGGAAGCAGATGGAAATTTCACTGATGGGATCGGAATTGATCTGGGGCTGAAAGACTTTGCAGTTGTGTCAAATGGAACTGTATACAGAAATATCAATAAAACAGTACGGATCAGAAAACTTGAGAAACAATTAAGACGGGCACAGCGAAAGCTTTCCCGTAAATATGAGAACTTAAAGAAAGGAGAGACCACTCAAAGAGCAAATATATGCAAACAAAAGCTTAAAGTACAGAAACTTCATCATCGGATAGAAAATATCCGTACAGATCATATCAACAAGGTAATATCTGAGATAGTGAAAACCAAGCCGTCTCATATAACGATCGAGGATCTGAACATATCCGGGATGATGAAGAACCGGCATCTCTCAAAAGCAGTTGCGTCCCAGAAATTCTATGAATTCCGGACAAAATTGAAAACAAAATGTGCTGAATATGGAATCGAACTGAGGGTAGTTGACCGATGGTATCCATCTTCCAGGATCTGCCACTGCTGCAGCTGTATTAAAAAAGATCTGAAACTTTCAGACAGGATCTACAGATGCACATGTGGATATATTGAGGACAGAGATCTCAATGCAGCACGGAATCTGAGAGATGCAGAGACTTACGAAGTTGCATGATCCCGCAAACGTAAGTATGTACCGAAGGCTATTTCGGGAATTAACGACTGTGGAGTGTACTTAGGATCTGTGAGTAGAGATAACTCCGGTTACTCAAAAGCATACACAAAGAAACAGTAAGCGGTATTCGTGAGAATCCGCATTATCTCGATGTGAGTATGTTTAATCACATTTTGAGTGGCAGGGAGAATGATATGTTTGGGATTCTGGCAAAATTCTTTCGTTTTTCAGGCAGGG
>OGPP01001285.1_pt1 | contig 19853 bp, 18 predicted proteins | sample 1553021 | NCBI WGS metagenome assembly OGPP01 (sample SAMEA2580217, study PRJEB22360) | human gut metagenome | biome: human gut; feature: human-associated habitat; material: faeces | place: Denmark | collected 2008/2010
TCGCTGGAGCGTTGCGCCGGCGAGTGAGTAATACACATTGTCCAAATGCGTCCCTTCTGAAGAACTTTTCAACCAATTAAATAGCAAAAAATCACAGCCCCGCCAAAAACGGGGCTGCCTTTAATATACACTTTAGATCAACTTCTTCACCATCTCCACAATCTCTTCCTTCGTCACCCTGCTGCTGTTAATACACAGATCATACTGCAGCATATCCAGCCAGTTAGTATCCGTAAAATACTCATAATAAGCCCGGCGTTCCTTATCCGTACGTTTCACCAGCTTCCTTACACTCTTTTCCTCCCGGCCGGTACGTGCAATCACCGTCTTCACACGGTCCTCAAACGGAGCATAGATAAACAGACTCAGATGCTTATCCTTATTATCCTGTAAGATATAATTGCCACATCGCCCGACAATCACGCAATTCTCTTTTTCGGCTGTCTCCAAAATGATCTTCTTCTGCAGATCGTAAAGCACATCATTCATGGGAACGAAATGGTACTCCGGATTCATCTGCAGCTCGTAATCCACCGGATACAGCCACTGGCTGGCTTTTCTCTCATCTACTCTGGCAAACTCATCAAAAGGAATATTCTTCTCCTTGCTGGCCATTTCGATCAGCTCCTTATCATAGAACTTAAATCCCAGTTCCTCCGCAAGAGCCTTTCCAATAATACGTCCGTTACTTCCAAACATACGATTGATTGTTATAACACGGTTACTCATAAACGGCGCCTCCTTTTGTGGTGGATTTGTAAATAATTTTGTTATAAAATAGTTTATGAGAACTATTTTCTGTTCTTTTTAGCATTATAACACAATTGTATGAAAATATCTATATAATTTGCATAAAATCAAAATAAAAAAATATTCTGAATACGTCATTTCGCTGGAAATTTGAACCCTTTCTTGTTATACTAAAAATAGCAATACGATTGCTGTTCACTGTATGTACAGATTGCAGAAAGCCTTTTTCAAACACGCTCTGGAAAAGCGCATTTGGAAAACGATGAACAGTGATACAATATGAGAAAGGAATTGAACATGCTCAAAATAAAAAATTATATGAAAGCAGAATCTCTGGAACAGGCTTATGAGTTGAACCAGAAGCGGACTGCCTGTGTGCTTGGCGGCATGGTGTGGTTGAAAATGGGTAACCGTATTGTAACCACAGCCATTGATCTTTCCGGGCTTGGTCTGGATACCATCACAGAAACAGAAAGTGAATTTGTGATCGGCTGTATGACCCCATTGCGGGACCTGGAACTCCATCAGGGACTTCATACATATACGAAAGGTGCCATAAGAGAAAGCCTGCGCCATATTGTAGGCGTACAGTTCCGCAACTGCGCTACTGTAGGTGGAAGTATCTGGGGACGCTTTGGCTTTTCTGATGTACTCACCATGCTTCTGGCACTTGATACGGAGGTAGAACTTTTTAAAGGCGGCAGAGTCTGTCTTTCTGATTTTGTGAAAATGCCAAAAGACAGAGATATTCTGGTACGCATTATTATAAAGAAAACTCCGTTGAAGGTTGTCTATTTAAGCCAGCGTAATAGCAAGACTGATTTCCCGGTACTGGCATGCTGTATCAGGCTGTCTGAGAATGGTGTGAGAGCAGTTTACGGCGCCCGTCCGGCGAAGGCATTTCTTCTGGAAGACGAAGAAGGTCTCCTTGCAGGCATGGAAACCATGTCTTCGGAAGAGAAGAAGACAGCGGTTCAGAAATTTGCAGACTATGCAGCCCGGAAGGTTCCTACCTTTGGAAACATGCGAGGCAGCGCAGAGTACAGAACCCTTCTTGTGAAGGTTCTCACAAGAAGAGCATTAGAAGCAGTGGGAGGTATGACAGATGAAAATTAATTTCTGGCTGAACGGAGCCAAAAAGGAAGCGGAAATCAGTCCTGACACCATGCTTCTGGAGTTTCTTCGAAGCCTTGGCTGCTACAGTGTAAAAAGAGGCTGTGAAACTGCCAACTGCGGTCTTTGCACTGTTTTGGTAAATGACAAACCAATGCTGTCCTGCAGTGTCCTTGCAGCACGTATTGACGGCAAAAAGGTCATCACTATGGAGGGACTTCAGGCAGAAGCAGAAGAATTTGGAACTTTTCTTGCCAATGAAGGTGCAGAGCAGTGCGGATTCTGTAATCCGGGATTTATCATGAATGTACTTGCGATGACAAAAGAACTGGAAGATCCGACTGAAGAAGAGATTAAGGAATATCTGGCCGGCAATCTTTGCCGCTGTTCCGGTTTTGTGGGACAGACCAGAAGTATCCTGAAATATCTGAAATATAAGAAGAACGAAAACAGCCAGGAGAAGGAGGTGCAGGCATGAGCTATGTAAATAAATCTTTGCAGAAAAAGGATGCCATGGCTCTGGTGACTGGAAAGCCAGTCTACACAGACGACCTGGCACCAAAGGACTGCCTGATCATCAAGATCTTAAGGAGTCCCTATGCCAATGCCTGGGTGGAAGAAATCAAGACGGACACAGCCATGAAGGTAGAAGGAATGGCACTGATCCTTACCTGGAAAGATGTTCCCAAGAGACGTTTCGCCTCTGCCGGACAGACCTATCCGGAGTTCAGTCCATATGACAGAATGATCCTGGATCAGCATCTTCGTTTCATAGGGGATGCAGTGGCAATTGTGGCAGGAGAAACAGAAGCTGCCGTAGACCTTGCCATGAAGCGCATTAAAGTGAAATACCGCGTGGAACCTCCGGTTCTGGATATGCATACAGCAAAGGATAATCCGGTTCTGGTTCACCCGGAAGAAGACTGGGAATCCAAGTTCCCGGTTGGTGCAGATAACAAGCGGAACCTTGCAGCAAAAGGCCATGAGGAAATGGGAGATATTGACAAGGTTTTGTCAGAATGCAAATACACAGTAGATGAAGTTTATCACACAAAGGCCAATCAGCAGTGTATGATGGAGACCTTCCGCACATATTGTACCAAGGATTATTTCGGCAGGCTGAATGTGGTTTCCTCCACACAGGTACCGTTCCATCTTCGCCGAATCCTTGGAAATGCTCTTGGAATTCCATCCTCCAGGATCCGCGTGATCAAGCCTCGTATTGGCGGCGGCTTTGGAGCCAAGCAGACAGAGGTCTGCGAAATTTATCCGGCAATTGTTACCTGGATGACAGGACGTCCATCCAAAATCGTTTACAGCCGTTACGAATCCTTAATCTGCGCTTCTCCCCGTCATGAGATGGAAGTACATGTAAAAGTTGGCGCAGATGAGAAGGGAATCGTAAAAGGAATTAAAGTAGAGGCGCTTTCCAATGCTGGTGCATACGGAGATCACAGTCCTACAACCATCGGACTTACAGGTCATAAGGCAATTGCCCTGTACCGGAATCTGGAAGCCTATGCTTTTGACTATGAGGTTGTTTATACCAACGTGCAGGCATCCGGCGCATACCGTGGATATGGTGCTACACAGGGAATTTATGCAGTGGAATCCGCTGTCAATGAGCTGGCTCATAAGATGAATATGGATCCTGCAAGAATCCGTGAGTTGAATATGCCAATTGAAGGCGAGCCAATGTATGACTATGATGGAAACCTGACTCATACAGCAAGCTGTACGATGGATCGCTGCCTTGCCCGTGCCAAGGAGATGATCGGCTGGGATGAGAAATATCCATGCCGTGATATGGGAAATGGAAAAGTCCGCGGCGTAGGTCTTGCCATGGCGATGCAGGGCTCCTCTATTGCCAATGTAGACGTGGGAGGCGCAACCCTGAAGCTGAATGAGGACGCATCCTATACACTTTCCCTTGGATGTGCAGATATGGGTACAGGCTGTGATACCATTCTTTCCCAGATGGCAGCCGACTGTCTGGAAACAGAATTTGAGAATATTGTTGCATTTGGTGTGGATACGGATGTTTCTCCATATGACTCCGGTTCTTATGCATCTGCCACTACTTACGCTACAGGCAATGCAGTTATTAACGCCTGCAATGAGCTGAAAAAGAGGATTATCCGGCTGGGTGCTGAAATGCTGGGTGTAAGTCCTGAGGAAGCAGACTTTGATGGAAAGAAAGTCTACGCAGGGGAAAAAGAGGTCAGTCTTCAGGAGGTTGCTTATAAGGGAACCTGCGGAAATACCCTGGAAATGCAGGTGACTGCCTCCTATTCTTCCCAGATTTCTCCGCCGCCTTATATGGTTGGGGCAGCAGAGGTTGAAATAGACAAAGAGACAGGAAATATTGACCTGATCGATTATGTGGCAGTTGTAGATTGCGGAACTCCTATTAACCCCAATCTTGCCCGTGTGCAGACAGAGGGCGGTGTTGCCCAGGGAATCGGTATGGCACTTATGGAGAATGTACAGTATTCCAAAGAAGGTAAGATTCGTGAGAATTCTTTCATGCAGTACAAAATCCCAAGCCGTGAGGATATTGGAAATATCCGGGTTGAGTTTGAGAGCAGCTATGAAAAGAGCGGTCCTTTTGGCGCCAAGTCCATCGGTGAGCTGGTAATCGATACCCCTTGTCCTGCAATTGCAGATGCGGTTTACAATGCTTCCGGTGTCCGGGTAAGAGAGCTGCCGATCACATCGGAGAAGGTTGCCATGGGAATTCTGAAAAAAGAACTGGAGAAATAATATATGGGATTTATTTTTAAGGGGATACTGGCAGTGATCTGGCTGCTGGTGGTTCCCTGCCTGGCAGGGGGATTCTATTTCCGCAGGGAAAAAAGAACCTGCAGTGAATATCTTCTGGCCGGTTATACACTGTTGTTTGCCATTACAGAGCTGCTTTCCCTTACCATGATTTTTACAAAGCAGCCACTTCATGTGCTGACCGTTACATATGGCGTGGTAGCTGGTGTACTAGCATTTCTGGGTGCCCGGAGTTTTTATAAGAAAAGGCAGAAGAATGGAATTTCCCCGGAGCTTGTGGTGGCAGGAATTCTGATTCTGATCCAGCTTGTCGTTGTGGTGCTTTATGCCCATATGGATGAAGATGATGCTTTTTATGTAGGAACAGCTACTACCGCGGTGGAAACCGATACCCTTTATGCATATAACCCATACACCGGGGCCGCTTACAATGTATTGCCAAGCCGTTACATTCTTTCCCCGTTTCCTGCATTTCTTGCCGTGACCAGCCGGTTATGCGGAGGACTTCATCCAGCCATTGTGGCACATACTGTTTTTCCGGCGGTATTTGTTTTTCTGGCATATGTGGTGCTTTTTCAGTACAGCCGCATATTCTTCCGGGGAAAGGCAGGAGAACAGGGGATTTTTATGATCCTTTGTGCCGTGATCCTGTGGTTTTGCGGATATTCGGTATACAATTCAGAAATTTTTACAATGGGCAGGATCTGGCAGGGAAAAGCTGTGCTGGCAGGGGTATTTTTACCATTTTTATTTCTGCTCTGTATGGAGATTTTTATGCAGGAAAAACCGGAATATCCATGGAGTCTGGCTTTTCTGGCAAATGGAGCCTGCTGTCTGTTTTCCTCAATGGGAATCATGCTTGCCCCTCTTCTGATGGGAGTATTTGCTCTGCTTAGTCTGGTGAAATTCAGAGACGGAAGAAGATTCTTAAAGAGTGTAGTCTGCTGTCTGCCATCCCTGATACTTGGCGTGGTATACATTCTGGTATTTTAGGAGGTGGAGAGATGAAACGAGCACTTTTGGCTTCACTGGATGCCTGGCAGAAATACTGGGGAAACGGATTTTATGTCTATTTATTGTTGGCTGCATTTTTGTATTTCCTGATATTTGGAAGAAAAAAAGAACGAGCCAGAATTTTATTCAGCTATATTATAGTTTTTCTTGCTGTGTTTTTCTGTCCGGTTACTGCTTATATTATACAGAAATGTATAGGACGGTCGGTTTACTGGAGAGTATTATGGATCCTTCCGGCAGTGCCGCTTATAGCTTATGCAGGAACCTGCCTGATAAAAAAGGTGGGGGCTTCCAGAGCACGGCAGTACATACTTCTGATTTTTATTGCGGCAGTGCTGGCTTTTTGCGGAACTGGCCTGAATAAAGATGGTTTTTACCAAAAGGTTCAGAATGTACAGAAGATCCCTGATGAGGTAGTAAGCATCTGTAATCTGATCAATGAGCAGAAGGAAGAAAATGAAGAGATTTACCTGGCAACAGATGACAAAATAGCTTCCTACGTGAGAGTTTATGATCCGTCTATCAAAATGCCTTACGGAAGAGGCGGTAAAGGAGCTTCTGGAAAAAAAGCTGCAAGATGGCTCCATAAACAGCTTGTGGCAGAAGTACCGGTGATCAAAAAGGTAGTAAAAAATGCAAAAAGACTGAAATGCAATTATCTGGTTTTCCCTGTTCCAAGCAAAAAGAAGCAGCTGTATATGGAAACAAAAGGATTTTATCTGATCGGTCAGGTAAATGAGTACGGTATTTTCAAATATTGTGAATAAAAGGGTTGCATTTATTGGGAAAAGCTGATACATTGAGTTTGTGAATAAACTGAATATGGGAAGTTATGATAGAGGCGCGGGCTTCATCAGTAATTTCAGCTGCAGAGACTGGTTGTGTGCAGAGTATGGGCATACACAGATACACGCTCTAAGTCGTATGGCAGACTGGCTGGAATGAAAGGGGAGACTGCCGAAGGATTTTTTTCTCAGCCAGGAGAGAAGTTCTGGGCTGACGCAGAATATGCGGCAGACTGTCACTGTTGTGGAGCGCTATCTAAGGTATAGATCCTGTGAAGAATAAATGCCATGAATGTGTCCCCATAATGGGAGTGCATTCATGGCTTTTTGCGTTAAAGAAGAGGAGGCTTTTAAGAAAACGCTCTGACCGGTTTGTGACTGGTCATCTGGTATTCAGGAAAAAAGAGGGAGGAAATCGATAATGAAGTACAATTGCAAAAAATTATCTGTTCTTTTTGCAGCTGTTATGATGTTTGTCCTGGCATGTCCGGTGACTGTTCTGGCAGCGGCAGAAGAGGAGGCAGGCACACCTGCTGTGTACGCTACTTTCTGGTCATTGATACCGCCAGTTGTGGCAATCGTTCTGGCATTGATCACAAAAGAGGTTTACAGTTCACTGTTTCTGGGAATTTTAGTTGGAGCACTTCTGTACTCTGGCGGTAATTTTGAGGGAACGGTTAACCATATTTTTTCAGGCGGAATGATCAGTGTGTTATCATCCAGCAGTAACGTAGGTATTCTGGTGTTCCTGGTAATTCTTGGAACTATGGTCTGCCTGATGAACCGGGCTGGAGGATCAGCCGCTTTTGGCCGCTGGGCCGGCAAACACATCAAGACAAGAGTTGGGGCAGAGCTGGCAACCATTTTACTTGGAGTGCTGATTTTCATTGATGATTATTTCAACTGTCTGACGGTAGGCAGTGTTATGAGACCGATCACAGATCAGCACAATGTATCCCGTGCGAAGCTGGCATACCTGATCGATGCCACAGCTGCGCCGGTATGTATCATTGCACCAATCTCATCCTGGGCAGCTGCTGTCAGCGGTTTTGTTCCGGGAGAGGATGGAATGTCCGTGTTTGTACGAGCTATTCCCTATAACTATTATGCACTTCTTACGATCGTAATGATGGTATCCATGGTTCTGATGAAAGAAGAGTTTGGTGCTATGGGTGTGCATGAGTCCAATGCGTTAAAAGGGGATCTGTTTACCACAGCAGCCCGTCCTTATGCTTCAGGCGAAGGTGATGGACCGGTGAACCCAAGAGGAAAGGTTATGGATCTTCTGATCCCTATCATCTCTCTGGTTATCTGTTGTGTAATTGGTATGATCTATACTGGAGGATTTTTCAGCGGTACAGATTTTGTAACTGCTTTTTCCCAGAGTGATGCTTCTGTCGGACTGGTGCTTGGAAGCTTCTTCGGTCTGGTGATCACCATTCTTCTTTATATGGTGCGCAGAGTGCTGTCCTTCCGCGATTGTATGGCATGTATTCCAGAAGGATTTAAGTCCATGGTACCGGCAATCCTGATCCTTACTTTTGCATGGACCTTAAAGAGTATGACGGACAGTCTGGGTGCTGCTGAGTTTGTTGCGGAAATGGTGAAGTCCTCAGCAGAAGGGCTGGTAAATATGCTTCCGGCTATTATATTCCTGGTAGCCTGCTTCCTGGCATTTGCTACTGGTACTTCATGGGGAACCTTCGGTATTCTGATCCCGATTGTTGTTCATGTATTTGAAAACACACCGGGAGACCTGATGATCATTTCCATTTCTGCCTGCATGGCTGGTGCTGTTTGCGGTGACCATTGTTCTCCGATTTCGGATACGACTATTATGGCCTCCGCGGGAGCTCAGTGCGATCATGTAAACCATGTTTCAACCCAGCTGCCGTATGCCATTGTGGCAGCAGTAGTATCCTTTGTAACTTACATTTTTGCCGGCTTTATCCAGAGTCCGCTGTGCCTGATCATTGGTGTAGCACTGATGATGGGAGCTATGTGTGTTGTAAAAATGAAGTTCTCAGATCTGAAAACGGAATAAAGAAGGTTTTCTTATTGGAAAAATAAGAAAAAATGTGGAAGCCGGGATGGATTTTCCTGTGTAATGCCTGCGGCAGTGTGGAAGAATTTACAGTGTCTGCAGAGTATTGACGGGGAAATTGTCCTGGCTTTTTTCAAACGCGTTCCGGAGCTTTGGGCAAGGTTTGCCTTGCATATGCCCGGGAAAAACTATATAATGGAAAAATGGACGAAAAAATCAGAATCAACAAATACTTAAGCGAAGCGGGATTCTGTTCAAGACGTGAGGCTGACAGCCTGATCCAGAACGGACGGGTGACTGTGGAAGGTCATAAGGCAGAACCGGGAGAAAGGATTACAGCAGATACAGTTGTATTTGTGGATGGCAAGCCTGTGAAAAAAGTGGAAGAAAAAGTCCTCCTTTTATTTCACAAGCCCCGAGGTGTGGTGTGCAGCACAAAAAAACAGCGCCAGGAGACCACAGTTACAGAGTATCTGAATTATCCGGTTCGAATTTATCCCATAGGACGTCTTGATAAGGAATCCGAAGGGCTTTTGCTTTTAACAAACCAGGGAGACCTGGTAAATAAGATTATGCGTGCGGGAAACTACCATGAGAAAGAATATCTGGTGACTGTGAATAAACCAGTTGATGGTGAGTTTGTGAAAAAAATGTCATCTGGAATTCCTATTCTGGATACCATTACCCGCCCGTGTTTTGTGGAAAAAACAGGGAGAAATTCTTTTCGGATCATTCTCACCCAGGGATTGAACCGGCAGATCCGCCGAATGTGTGAATATCTGGGATATCAGGTGCTTAGTCTGAAGCGCGTACGAATCATGGAGCTGACAATAGATGGTCTGAAAGAAGGCGGGTACAGAGAAGCCACCCGGGAGGAGTGGAAGAAGCTGGAACGTGGAATTGCAGATTCCTCTCAGCTTCCCGCAGCCAGAAGGCAGGACAGTGCGCCTGTATTTTCCAGGAAACAGGGAAGAGACAGCATTTCCTTTTCTTCAATTCCAGAAGAAAAAGGGCAAAATAAGCGAGCTGCTTCCCACACTATTTCAGAAAAACAGCAGTCTGTCTCACAGAGAAAATCTGCTAGCAGCAATTATAACAGTAAAACAGGAGGACATCATGGAAAATTCTCTACAGCGAATGAAAGAACTGGTAGAAAAGCTGGATCAGGCCGCGAAAGCATATTACCAGGAAGACAGGGAAATCATGAGCAATCAGGAGTACGACAGCCTGTACGACCAGCTGGAGCAGCTGGAAAAAGAAACCGGCACTGTACTCACAAATAGTCCTACTGTCCGTGTAGGATACGAGGCAGTCAATGAACTTCCGAAGGAAGAACATCCAAGCCCCATGCTATCCCTTGATAAGACAAAAGACAGGGAAGTGCTCCGTGGATTTATAGGGAATCACAAATGCCTTTTATCCTGGAAGCTGGACGGTCTGACCATTGTTCTTACTTATGAGAACGGTGAGCTTGTGAAAGCAGTAACAAGGGGGAATGGAATTGTTGGTGAGGTTATTACCAACAATGCCAGGGTGTTTAAGAATATCCCTCTTCGCATCCCTTATAAAGGTCAGCTGGTGCTTCGGGGTGAGGCGATTATCACTTATTCTGAGTTCGAGCGGATCAACGAGACTATAGGCGATGCAGATGCCAAATATAAGAACCCGCGGAATCTTTGCAGTGGTTCCGTGCGTCAGCTGAATAACGAGATCACGGCGAAACGAAATGTGCGTTTTTATGCCTTTGCTCTGGTAAGTGCCCAGAATGTGGATTTTTCCAATTCCAGGGAGCAGCAGTTTATCTGGTTGAAGAAACAGGGCTTTGAGGTGGTGGAGTATAAGGTGGTTACCTCTGTAAGCCTGGATGAAGCCATGGATTATTTTTCCAAGACAATTGTAAACAACGATTTTCCATCAGACGGACTGGTTGTGACCTACGATGACATCGCCTATGGGGAGTCTCTGGGAAGTACTGCGAAATTTCCACGAAATTCCTTTGCTTTTAAATGGGCGGATGAAATGCGGGAAACCAGGCTGTTGGATATGGAATGGAGTCCGTCCAGAACCGGACTGATTAATCCGGTTGCAATTTTTGAACCAGTGGAGCTGGAAGGTACTACAGTAAGCCGCGCCAGCGTGCATAATATCAGCATTGTGAAGGAACTGCAGCTTGGAATTGGAGATACCATTAAGGTGTACAAAGCCAATATGATCATTCCCCAGATTGCAGAGAATCTTACAAGAAGCAGCAATCTGGTAATTCCGGATAAATGTCCGGTTTGTGGTCAGGAGGCGCGTATCCGCAAGGAAAACGATGTGGAGACATTATACTGCATGAATCCGGACTGTGTTGCCAAGAAGATTAAGTCCTTCAGCCTTTTTACCAGCCGTGATGCCATGAATATTGACGGACTTTCAGAGGCAACTCTGGAGAAGTTTATTGCAATGGGATTTATTCATAATTTTGGTGATATTTTTGAAATTGGAAAATATAAAGATCAGATTGTAGAAATGGAAGGATTTGGTCAGAAGTCTTTTGATAATCTGATGGCGAGTCTGGAGAAAGCGAAAGAGACCACTCTTGCCAAGGTGATCTACAGTCTTGGGATCACCGGTATCGGTCTTGCAAATGCCAAGGTGATCTGTAAATATTTTGATGATGATATAGAGAAAATCCGCCATGCGGATGAAGAAGAGATCAGCTCGATCGAGGGAATCGGTCCGGTAATTGCCGGAAGTCTGGCAGATTATTTTAAGAGCGCAGAGAACAATCGGAAGCTGGATCATCTGCTCAGTCATCTTCATCTGGTTCATGAGGAGACTTCAGCAGAACAGGTTTTTGCAGGGAAAACCTTTGTTATTACAGGAAGTGTGGAGCATTTTTCCAACCGTTCTGAGGCAAAGGAATTTATCGAAGCCCGCGGCGGTAAGGTGACCGGCTCTGTGACAAAGAAAACAGACTATCTGATCAATAATGATAAAACCTCGGCTTCTTCCAAGAACAAGAAGGCACAGGAACTGGGAATCCCGATTTTGTCGGAGGAGGATTTCCTGGAGCTGGCGGGGGTTTAAAAGAAAATTTGGGTAATCTGTACGTTGTACTTTGCGGTATATTTTGCAGAATGCCTTTTGGTAATCTGTGTTTTTTGCTTACTTCGTTCACAGCAATCCCCTTTGCGATGCATAAAAATCATGCAATCCCATGATCTCGCGACGAGGTTTTTGGGTTTTCTGTGAACTTTGTTTATAAAAAACACCTCGCGGAACGTTACCAGTGAACAGTAACTTTTTCATAACTTGCTTGTGCCTTGAGCGAAGCGAAAGGAATGACAAAAAGTATGTATAATAGTAGGAGGAAATTGCAATGCCAATTAAAATACAAAGTGATCTCCCGGTAAAGGAGATTCTGGAAAAAGAAAACCTGTTTGTTATGGACGAGAACCGTGCTATGCACCAGGATATCCGTCCGATTTATATTTTGATCTTAAATTTAATGCCACTGAAAGAGGAAACCGAGCTGCAACTTCTTCGCTCTCTTTCCAATACTCCTCTGCAGGTTGACGTAAGCTTTATGGCGGTGGAGTCCCATCAGGCGAAAAATACTTCCAGGAGTCATCTGAACAAATTTTATCAGACTTTTTCTGAACTGAAAGATAAGAAGTTTGATGGAATGATCATTACAGGAGCGCCAGTAGAGCAGATGGAGTTTGAAGAGGTTGATTACTGGGAGGAAGTTACCCAGATCATGGACTGGTCAGAGACCCATGTGACATCTACCATTTTCCTGTGCTGGGCTGCTCAGGCTGCGCTCTACCATTTCTATGGACTGAAGAAACGCAAGCTGGATAAGAAAATGTTTGGCCTTTTCTGGCACAAGGTAATGAACCGCAAAATTCCGTTGGTCAGAGGGTTCGATGATGTATTTCTGGCACCTCATTCCCGACATACAGAAGTTCCTATTGAAGATGTACACGCCTGCAAAGACCTTACTGTCCTTGCAGAATCCGATGAAGCAGGCCTTTTCCTTGCCATGGCAGAAGACGGCCGCAAGATTTTTGTAATGGGTCACCCGGAATACGACCGTGTTACCCTGGACGGCGAGTACAAACGCGATCTTGGCAAAGGCCTCCCCATTGAAATGCCAGAAAACTACTACCGCGACAACAACCCCGAAAACGGTCCGCTTCTGCTGTGGAGAGCCCATGCCAACAACCTGTATACCAATTGGTTGAATTATTACGTCTACCAGAGCACCCCGTATGACCTCTACGGAACACCTGATTTTTCCAGTATTTCCAAGGGGTGAGAGAGTTGCACATTTCACGTAAGTTGTTATAATTTCATGCTATTTATTACAAAAATGGTGTCAAAATGGAGTCAAAAGCAAGCAAAAATGGTGTCAAGATTTGCTTATTAATTATTCCATTGAGTGTGTGTAAAAAAGGTTTAATCCATTATATCTAAATATGAATACCTGAATAAGTCCATGAGTTTTTGATGTGTTACTCGTGGGCTTATTTTAGTGTTCATTTATGAGCACAAATATGTGTCATCCTCTTTTATTAGCCTATGCACAGTAAATAACGCTGTGTATGGGCTAAATTTCGTTTATTTCATTTCAGACAACAAAGAGTAATACAACTGTTTATAAGAAGTGGAGAGCCATGTTAAGTCGCTGCTATAATGAGAAAATCCAAAACAGACAGAAGACGTATAAATACTGTACAGTATGCGAGGAATGGAAGAACTTCAGTAATTTTAAAGAATGGTATGAGAGTCATAATTGTGGTGATAGTTCCTTAAATTTGGACAAGGATATTTTAGTAAAGGGTAATAAAGAATATGGACCTGATAATTGCTGTATCGTTCCTGAATTTATCAATACATTATTTACGAATGGTAAAGCTAATCGTGGCAAATATCCATTAGGGGTACATGCGGAAAAAAGTAATGCTTGCGGAACCGTATATTATAGGGGTGCTTTCGTTGTAGATCAGAAGAACATTAAACTTGGTACTTTCAAAACACCGGAAGAAGCATTCCAGAAGTATAAAGAGTATAAGGAACAATACATCAAGGACACTGCGAAGAGATACAAGGACAAGATTTCATACAGTGTGTATGAAGCTATGATGAACTGGAAAATTGAGATAACAGATTGAGGGGAGATATTGTGGAACAAAATGAAGAATTACAGGGCTGTGTATTTGCAGATGAAACATTTTTTTAGAGAAAATGACTTCTCTGTGTATACTGATCCGGAAACAGGGGAAATTGTTTGCAAGGTGATTCCTAAAGACATGGATGCAGAGCGGAAGAAAGCCGAACGTGCAGCCCAGCTTACAGCCCTTGCTGATCTCATGGATTCCAAAGTCTACACCGTAGAGGATCTTGAAAAGCTTATGTCCATGCCGAAGCCAACGGTAGAAGTAGCTGATAAGAAATAGTAAACGAGGAATAGCAAACGTGGAATAGCAAACGAGGAATAGTAAACGTAAACGGTAGAAATGTAGAAGATAAGATAGAACGGTATAATGGTAACACACTATAAAGCTTGGGCGAGTGCATGTATTGATTTGCATTGTTGCCTAGGCTTTTATTATAGCCCAAAACTGGTAGTAGCGGATCTGGTGGAAGTGGAGTATAATATAAGTGATGAAAGACGCGAAAAGCCTTGATTTTATTGAGGTTATATAGATTTTATTGAAATGGTGGATTGACTGATTGGGAAGAGTATGGTACAGTAACATTAAGAAAACAGAGATGTTTTCTTATATTGCCCAGAATAGAAATATTCTGTTATGCAGATAAGGAGCGTCTGCCATCGGAGAATAACATAGTTGACAAGTGCCTCAAAGTTATTCGTGCGTAGCCGATGTAAAATAATCCGTGATTCATCATACAGTGTTAAGACTGGAACCTTCCGGCTGAGCGGAAGCAAATAATACTCTTCCTGATTTAGTCAGGATAGCTGGCGGACAGCGAAGTAACTACGCTTATAATTATTGTGAAAAAAGCTATCTCATGAGGATAGCTTTTTTCATATCCAAATAAAGTTAATAAAGGACAAAACATTTGAGTAAATATAGTAGATACGATAAGTGTGTATTATCTGACAAATTATTAGTAAAAAGAGTTCGGCAAGCTGCCAAAAAATATTCAGAATATGTTGAAAAGGAAGTCTTGCTGATATTTGCTACATCCAGAAAAGGTCCATTTTATACATATGAATTTTGGGCTGGAAAAGAGAATTTTCAGCATTTAGCAGGAATTCAGTCTCCAAATGGAGCAGAATGGTTTTGGACTAGATGTTTAGATGATACAGAGTTGTTAAAACGAGAAGAGATAGTTGTAAAAAGAGACATTAAAACAACATCGTCAAAAATAGAAGTATTACCTGATGTAGTGGATTTAAAGAAAGCAAAAGCATATAAGCTAGGTAGGAAAGATTTAATAACTCTGAACGTCGAATTTTCTGTGGCAATTGGAAATAATCAGAGTATTATGGGATTTGATAAGAGAAAAACTTATTTACCAATTCCTGTAACTGTATTAAATAGAAGTATATATGAATTTTGCTCAAGTGCTGCAACTATATATTTGATTATGACAAAAAATAAAAATGAGAAGAAATATTCTAATATTTTTTATGAAATAACAGAAGATATAATTCATAAAGCTAATTTTGATGAAGAGATACAGAATCTGATAGATGAAAGTGTATTAGGAATACCTAACAATGAAGAAACATGTGTTTTAGAAACAAATACAGACACAACCCCACACCAAGAGGTTGCAGCAACCACAGACCAATCAATCACAGACCATCCATCATCCGATCAGGATTAACATACTCAATACATAACCACACAAAATAGAGTCAGGCTCACACGGCTTGGCTTTTTACTTGCCAATCTCACACAAAATCCTTTATATATGCCTGAATGGGAACCTTTTGGATTAGAAGCTCCAAAGGTTATCAAAGGTTACATTGTACTATGCTATGCTAGGCTTAAGGATATATGGGTCGTATGTATGATCCTAGACTATATGCGCACTCTCTTTTATGGATTTTTTGGAAATGTGTTTTAGGTGTCTGGGTGGAACCGGAGTGTTGAAACTAGGTATAGAATAATAGGGTAGTTATACAGGAAATTGTGTAATTGCCCTATTTTTTCGCTTTTTGTGGATTGACTTCTGCATTGACCGGACGTAATATAAATCTTATAAAAGTCCTTTCAACAGGACTGATGATACATGCAAACGAAGTATCTTAAAAGGAGGCTGAAGCAGATGAAGAAATCAACATGGAAAGAAAGATTCAGTAAATTTATCCTGGCAGTGCTTGTAGTTGGTATCATATTTAGTTGCTCCAATATAGAGCAAGTACAAGCTGCATCAAAGAAGGGCACTTATTATTATGGAACTGTGCTTAACCGTACAAAGGGCGGTAAGAAATATGGTTCCTGGCAGCCTGGAACAAAAAAGGTGAAATACACCAGTAAGTCCATTACATTTTATGGCTCGTTTATGAAGAGCAAAAAAGCATCTCTGGAATTTAATAAGAAAAACTTTGTGAAGTATGGAAAAAAGACCTTTAAATTAACATCTAAGACAAAATATTATTGGACGGACGAATACGGCAGAATACCTGCAAAAAAATATGAAGCTTTGAAATGCTGTAAGAAATTAAATGGGCTCATGGTGACTCTTAAAGTAACAAATGGAAAAGTTGTATCATTAACATTTTATTCATAAGAGCTGGTAGAAGAGGGATCAGAAATGGTCTCTCTTTTTTGCTCTGCTGTCAGATTGGAAAATAACTTCCTCCGTTCTTTAAACTTATTTTCCTCAAGTATACCATCACCATTCCCTAAATGCTATAAAAATTGTAAACAATGTCCAATATAAGTCCAAACTGTACTGCATATTTGTTGATTTTTCTATACTATAAGCGTATAATTTTTTTTGTGTAAGTTAAGCAAAAACCGAATATCAGGCAAAGTAGTTGAAAGGCTGTGGTACAAAGCTATAGGATCTGTAAAATGGTAGCCAGTTGCAATTGAACGTGAAGAGCATTACTTGCTTGGAGTGTATTCCGGTGAGTAGTGCTTTTATTTTAAGGAGGATAAAAGTATGAGGAAGAAAAGGATTTTAGCAGTATTATTATCATCAGCAATAGCGTTCTCTGGGATGCCTGGAAACGTATTTGCCGCAGAAGATATTGCTCTGGAAAAGGAATTTTCTGATGGGGCAGATGTTACAGAGGATGTAACTGAAGAATCTATTGAAGGTTTTACTGGATTTTCTGATAGAGAAAGTGAAAGCTTTGTAATCGATGAAGAGATGAAAGATGAAACTGATCCAGAGACACAGGTATTTGCTGATGTATTGAATGTTGCAGAGTCCGGAAAATGTGGAGATAATCTTACTTATACAATTACTGGAGATGAAACTAATGGATATACACTGACTATTAGTGGTATGGGTGATATGTATAATTATTCGTGGTATGAAGAAAAAGCAGTTCCGTGGAGTGGTAAAAAGAAAAATATTGTGAATATTGTCATAGGAGATCAAGTAACTTCAATTGGTGATTATGCATTTAGTGAGTGCAATATAACAAGTGTTATAATTCCTAAAAGTGTTACGGAAATTGGCTGGTATGCATTTGAAAGCTGTTATAGCTTAACAAGCATAATCATACCTGAAGGAGTTACTACTATTGGATCTTGAGCTTTTGATTATTGTAGAAATTTAGCAAGTGTTACGATTCCAGTAAGTGTCACAAGTGTTGGAATAGGAGTATTTAGTGGGTGTTCAGGGTTGAAAATTGCGTATGGCGGTTCAAAAGAACAATGGGATAAATTAAGCATGGAAGTTCCTGATGATGTGACAATTACTTATAATGCGTTAATTCCAACTGGGACGCCAAAACCGACAGAAACTCCTACACCAACAGCTGTTCCAACTGAGGTACCAAAACTAACAAGTATTCCGATCCCTACACTAGAGCCTGTTTGAAAAATCATTTCCGCAATCTGCACGCCCCACTTTGCGGGAGATTTCACCCGAATTCGGTTGCCGTAGCCCGCTACGGCGCCCTCATCCGAGCGAAATCTCCCACAAATTGTGACGCACATCTTGCAGAAAGCCTTTTTCAAGCACGCTCTAGTGCCAACTGAGTCACCGAAACTAACTAATACACCAGTACCAACGAGTACCCCTGAACCAACTGTGATTTCAACAGCTAAACCTGTATCAGATAAAGGCATTACGGCAACAGTAATGGATTCCACAATTTACACCAAAGGAAAGAACTCTACAACCATTACTGTTGTAAAAAATGATGTAACTGGAAAGGTTAAATTTACATCCAGCAACAAGAAAGTTGCTACTGTAACTTCCAAAGGTGTTGTAAAAGCAAAAAAAGCTGGAAAGGCAACCATTACTGTAAAAATTGGAACTTACACTCAGAAGATAGTAATCCAGGTTAAGAAACCTTCTCTGAAACTTGCAAAATCTTCTGCAACAATCAAGAAAGGCAAAATAGTAAAAATCAAAGCAACTACAACACCATCCGGAAAAGTAACATACAAGTCCAGCAATAAAAAAGTTGCGACTGTTACGGCAAAAGGTATTGTAAAAGGCAAGAAGAAAGGTACTGTAACCATTATCGTTACAAGTAATGAAGTGCCTAAGAAATTTAAAGTAAAAGTTAAGTGACATACAATAAGGATGCAATCTCACCTGGAGGCTGCATCCTTATTTTAAATTTAATTTTGTTTAATAAATTCTCACCATATTAGCCGTATTTTTGAAATCAATTTTTGGAACTGTTTCCATATAGCCTGTATATGACATAGGACAGAATGTGAAAGATCTTGTTTCGTCTCCGACAGTTAATTCTGCATACCAGTGTTTCCATGACCAGTTACTGGTGCCGTAATACTTGGAGTAACCATTTTCGATTTTGTCGAATCCGCCCATACGTTTGGCGAAACGGCACAGAAGTGTAGGGGTGGTCAGGGAATCAAAACGCCAGGACTTAAACCATGGTGCTAGTGGGGACGCAGCAAGATTGTATAAGTAAGTTCCATCGTTTGGATAATAGCGTGGGTTTTGGGCTTCAATATAATTTACAACAGCATCCATTTTTTCAAATGGGGTCATATTGCTGTTGGTTACCTGTTTGATCACGCTATCGATAAAATTGTCTGTTTCCGTGTTGTAATCTTTTACATTGCAGGAAAAGGATGCAACAACTCTGGAGTTTTCTGTAATTGTCATGGTTCCAACACCATCACATCCTCCAAAAAGAACCTTGTTTTCATTGCTGAATCCACAGTTGATCAGATATCCACCCTCAACCTTGGCAATTGAACCGTCATTCTCTTTTTGGATATAATCTACATCTGAAAAGCTTGTAGCATCGCCAGACATGCCCCATATGGAATAAGCATTTTTCCAGCTTATGGACTCCATATTGGGGTTGTTTGTTTTTATATAAATAGGACGTTCTGATTCTGCATACCAACCATCTTTTCCAAGGCCATCGATCAGATATAATTCGTAGTAATACTTGGAGGTCTGAACGGTAGGGGCAGTACAGTCGTGGACAGCAACATAACACTGTGTATATACCTTTTTACGGTCTGCTGCTATTGCCTTGATGTAGCAGTAGCCATCTCCCACAGGGGTGACCATACCGTCAGAGGATACGGAGGCAACAGTAGGATTAGTGGACTGCCAGATTATTTTTTTATTACTGGCAGAAGACGGATATACTTCAGCCTTTAATGTTTTCTGATCCTTTTTACCGTCAAGGGTAAGATAAGAATTACTTAGTTTTACCTGTTTTACCGGTTGCAGTACGGTCAGGGCATAGCGATATTTCTTTTTGCCTACTTGCAGGGAAATGGTTGCAGTACCTTTCTTTCGGGCTGTAACTTTACCTTTGTTTGTAACGGTAGCCACGCTTTTTTTGGAGGATTTCCATTTTCCCTTTTTAACTTTTCCATTGATCTTTAAGGTAGAAGAGCTGCCTGCATACATGGTCTTCTTTTTTATTTTTGAAGCGGCCTCTGCTGAGTTTAAGGAAAGTGTGCAAAGGGCAAGCACAACACAAAGCAGGGTTAAAAGCGGTCTGAATATAAGAGAGACCGCCTGTGATCGGGAATTTGAATTTTTCATACGAGATTCTCCTTTGAAAGTTATATTAGAAATTATACTATTAATAATTAAAAGGGTCAATAAAAGGAAAAAAGTTGCCGATTAGTTATAGGAAAGCTTTTTTCAAATACGCTCCTGGAGTGGAAGTTTGAATTGCAATTAACACGAAAAGTTATTGTTCACTGTAACATTCC
>OGPP01001298.1_pt1 | contig 19714 bp, 10 predicted proteins | sample 1553021 | NCBI WGS metagenome assembly OGPP01 (sample SAMEA2580217, study PRJEB22360) | human gut metagenome | biome: human gut; feature: human-associated habitat; material: faeces | place: Denmark | collected 2008/2010
TCTTGGGGTCGATGCCTTTTTCCTCCAAGTAGCCGACCACTTCGTGCGAGCCCTGCCAGCCCTTGGCGTACTGGCCGCGCGCGGTGTTGGCGGCGAGGTCCTTGGGCAGGCGCACGGCGGAAAGCACCTTGGTCTTTTCGGCGGTCAGGTCCTTGGCGGTGAAGCTCACCGGCTCCTCCATGGCGGTCAGAGCCATGAGCTGAAGCAGGTGGTTCTGGATGACGTCGCGTGCGGCGCCGATGCCGTCGTAATAGCCGGCGCGGCCGCCGATGCCGATGTCCTCGGCCATCGTGATCTGCACGTGGTCCACATAGTTGGCGTTCCAGATCGGCTCGTACATGGCGTTGGCGAAACGCAGGGCCAGCAGGTTCTGCACGGTTTCCTTGCCGAGGTAGTGGTCGATGCGGAACACGGAGCTCGGGTCGAACACTTCGGATACCACGCTGTCGAGTTCCTTGGCGCTGGCCAGATCATGGCCGAACGGCTTCTCGATGATCACGCGGCGCCATGCGCCCTCGGACGAGCGCGACAGGCCGGAGGCGGCCAGCTGCTTGGCGACCTGTGGGAATGCGCGCGGCGGCACCGACATGTAGAAGGCATGGTTACCCTGCGTGCCGCGGTCGCGGTCAAGCTCCTGCACGGTGGCGCTCAGACGCTCGAAGGCCTCCGGGTCGTCGAACGTACCCTGCACGAAGCGGATGCCGGCGGCCAGATTGCGCCAAGTCGACTCCTTGAACGGCGTACGGCAATGCGCCTGGACGGCGGCCTTGACGAATTCGATGAACCGTTCCTGTGTCCAGTCGCGGCGGGCGAAACCGGTCAGACCGAAGCTCGGCGGCAGTAGGCCACGGTTCGCCAGGTCGTAGACGGCTGGCAGTAGTTTCTTTTGTGCCAGATCGCCCGTGACACCGAAAATGACGAGGCTGCATGGGCCGGCGATACGGGGCAGTCTGAGGTCGCGCGAGTCGCGCAGGGGATTGCTCCAATTGGGGGATTCACTCATAATGTACAAGGGTAGTCGCCGGCGGCTATCTATCGCTAGAGGCGATATGCGATTTGGGCTGCGATTTGGGCCACATTGCGTGTGCTGTGCCGTGCGTTGGGCCAATCGCGTACGCAAACGTGTACGCAACGCCGTAGTTGAAATATCCCAAAACGGTGTGTATTTTAGAAGAGTTGCCCCTTTAGCTCAACGGTTAGAGCAGCGTCCTTTTAAGTCGTGGGTTGTGGGTTCGAATCCCACGGGGGGCACAGGTTCGAAGTCTTGGAAGCCGATGGTTCTCAGGACTTTTTCATTTGTTTCGGGATGAGGTCTCAGCACTTCAATACGGAACGCACCATATCGCGCACCCTCTTTCGCTCACGAATCGCAATTTCGGTCGATTATTTCGCGACGTGCGCCGAAAAGTATGGAAAATAAGGCGATTTATACCCCCTACCGCACTATGCGGCACCACCTTTCGCTCACAATCGTAAGAAAACGAGCGAAATCGCAATATGTGTTCCGAAATGAATAGCGAACAGCCCGCGGGCGATTCGCGGACGGACCATACGCATGCAACCGGCGTGGCGCAATCGAGGATAATGATAGACTCGAATATATCGAACATTTGTTCGTATAGATTCGGTATTACGGGAAATTCCCCACTATATACAGTGGGCAAACGTACGAAACGCCACTACAGGTAGTGTATACTGATGAACGGCCTGCTCAGCCAGGCAAAATCAAAAAACGTGGCCGACAAGGCTTTCCACACCAAAGGAAGCCGATTTGCATAGGGAGGAAAAGAATGACCGTGACCGTCTTCACCAATCCGAACAATCCTCAATGCGAGGCCACCGAACAAGAGCTTTCCAAACTGGGAGTGCGGTACGTGGCGGTCGATTTGACGCAGAATCCGTCCACATTCGAACAGATCAAGGACGCCGGCTTCAAGCAAATTCCGGTCGTCATCTCACCGAATTCCTCATGGAGCGGACATCGCCCCGACCTCATCCGCCAGCTGGCGCAAAGCATCGCGGCGTAGGCGCGGCAACAGCAGTCAAGCATCCAGACAGCCGGAAGGCACGAATCCCAAACGGCAATAATCCGGAAGAATCAAATCCCCCGCGGCAAAACCCGCAACAAAACCCCACTGCAATCGTCCGAAATCGTTCAAAATCAGCCACCCAAAGCAAAGCGGCCAGCCGGAACATCGCCCGACCAGCCGCTTAGCAAAACCCGCAAAACGCAAAAACCAGCCTACATACGACCGGCAGTGGACGGGTCGATCTTCATGGTCTGGAATCGGTGGGCCATGAAATCGTCATTGAAATACGTGGCGAAGAACTGCGAAACGGGCGAATTCTGCGCAACCCCAGCCATGCGGGAATACCAAGCATCAAGGGCCATCAGCGTCATCACACCGTCGACGAAAAGGAAAATGAAGCAGACCAGCGTCAGCGAATAGCGAATCTTCCACGGAATACGCTGGATCAATCGCAACAATCGCGGCAAAATCAACTTGACCCAAATCAAGCCGAGGATACCCCAGAAGAACATGTATTTGCCGGACGTACGCCCGTCAATCGAAAGCCATTGCCCCGTGTAATCCCATGCGCGAATACCGAACGCGGCCTGCATGAACCAGCTGGTGAAATATTCGAACGCGCCACCGATCACCGCGCTTGAGCAGAAAATCAGCAACCAATTCGACTGCCACAAATGGTTGAGCAACACGGTGACGATCACCACGCCGAAACCATAGATGGGCGAGAACGGCCCCCATAGGAAGCCCGCACGGTCCTGGTATTCGCCAAACAGGATGAAATGGTAGATGGTTTCGATCACCAAACCGAACACACAACCAATGGTGAACAGCCAGAACAGATTGAAGAAATCCAGCGAAATATAGCCCCTGCCAGTCAAATCACGGCCGGCCATTCCTCGGGAAGCCGCACTTTCGTACGCGCTACGGGCATCCATACGTCGAAGCGCGAACTGCAGACGACGCTCCTCACGCAGCGACGGATCGGCAGTGACATGCAGGGCTATGAGCACGACAAGCTGGATAGCCGGGCCGATCAAATTCACACCAAGTCCCTGCAATGCCAGCGACAGCAAGCCTTCGGCAAGGGTGAGCGGAATCATCAGATACGTCCATTGCGCGATATGCCGACGCTTGTTCATAATGAGCATCACGCCGAACACCGCCAGACACGCGGTGGCGACCAGCAGCACGGCCGCGTGAACCACCGACAGAATCGCGGTGAGGCTGAGCGCATCGAACGCCACTTTGCCGGAAAACACCGCGCGAATCGAGTACAGGCACGCCAACACAATGAACGGCAGCGTCACCACGCCTTCAATAAGCATGACGATGCCGTAAATGCGAACGATTAACGGCAGACGACGGTCAGCGGGATTGCCGACTTCGCCAGTGCCCTGCTTTCCGCCTTCTTCGATAGCCGCGATTTCGGTTTCGGCGGCAATCGCCTTGATTTCTCCATCCGTCTTGCCCGCGGCGGAATCCTCGGATCGTGATTCAGATTGTGCGGTTTCGCTCATATGCCGCTCCTTCCTTCAGCCCACGCTACCAAACGTAGGCAATATCCGCCGCAAGAAAAGCGGTTCAGGTGCGATTATTGGCGGACGCGAGCAAAAGAGGGGGACGTCAGCTGGCTGCAATCGCCATTCGCACACCACCTTTCGCTCACGTCCGCAAGAAATGGCGATGTATAGCGCATCGTGAGCGAATGGGGGTATAAATACGGACGGAAAATAGCGATTTATTACCACCTTTCGCTCACGGACATACAGAAATGGCGATTTGTCACGGACGTGAGCGGAAGGGGCTACGTCAGCCGGCGATGGTTTTGCCGAGGCTTTGCCGCAGTACTCGACCCGATTTCCGTCATCCATGAAACGCGATGGCGATTGTCCCGGAGCGCGTTATACGATACGTACCGCGTAGCGCTACGAAATACGTATCGCTATGAGAGGAATGATTCACCAACCCGGAGAGACAATGCACAACGTACTGCAGATCCTGCGCCGTGACTTCAAACGATTGGTCACCGTACCCGCCGCGTGGGTGATTATGATCGGCCTGATTCTCATTCCCCCGCTATACGCATGGTTCAACATCTACGGGTTCTGGAATCCCTATGGCAACACGGACAGCATCAAAGTGGCCGTGGCCAACATGGACGAAGGCACAGACAACGCGCTGCTTGGCAAAGTCAATCTCGGCGATCAAATCGAAGGCACGCTGAAGAGCAACGACCAGCTCGGCTGGGAGTTCATGGGCAAAGCCAACGCGATGGAAGCGGTGGAGTCGGGCGACTGCTACGCCGCAATCGTCATCCCTTCCGACTTCAGCGAAGATCTGGCCAACGTCGTCACCAACAGCAAGCATCGCCCCACGCTCGAATATTACGTGAACGAGAAGGCGAGTCCGATTTCACCGAAAATCACCGACCAAGGCGCGACCGTGGTCGACCGCACCGTCAACAACACCTTCGTCTCCACCGTCAGCGACGTGCTCGTCAAAGCCGTCAACTCGGCCAACGGCACCATCAGCGGCAACACCAACGCCATCGCCAACGAAACCATCGGCGAACTCGACAACACCAAGCGGAACGTAGGCACGATCCGCTCCGCAATCGCGGATCTCGACACCCAGTTAGCCAATGTGCCACAGCAGACAAAAGCAGCACGCAATGCCCTGAACGACGTGCAGCTGGCCGCGGCGAGCGCAGGCAGAGGACTAGCAGGCGCATCCACCGCCATCGGCACAGCGCAAACCCAGCTCAACACGCTTTCGTCCAACGCCAACAGCGCGCTGGAAACCGGATCCGGACTTGTTTCCCAAGCGACGGCGCAATCCACAGCCAGCATCAACCAGATCTCGTCGGCGGTATCCGCGGCAAGTGGATCGGCACAGCAGGCGGTGACCGGCATGCAAAACATCACCGACAGCAATGCGAAACTGCTCGAGAAGCTCAAATCCGCCAGCGACAACGCGCAATACCAGCAAATCATCAGCAAACTGGAGAATACCAACAACACGGCAGCCGGAACACTCGCCGACCTCAAAACCCTGAGCGAGAACACACAGGCCACAGCCGGCAGCGTATCCAAACTGTCCACCGATTTCAACATAGGCACGCAGAACTCGCTCAAAAGCGCAGGCATGGCGCGCAACGCCATCAATTCAGGCGCACTGCCGCGACTGAATTCCGCGCTGGGCTCGCTGGCTGGGACGGCCGGAACACTTGCCGGCACCGTGACCAGCCAGGACAGCGTGGTCAGGCAAACCAACATCGTGCTCGACCAACTCGACCAAGTGGCGTCAGACGCCCGCATCGGCCTTGAGCAAACCGACCAGCAGCTGGCGAAGATGGAGACGAAGCTCACCACCGTCAGCACCGACCTGAAGGCGCTGGGCACTGCGGATCTGCTCGCATCGTTGACCGGCAGCGGTTCGCTTGACGCGGATAAGATCGCCTCGTTCATGGAGTCCCCGACCGTAATCGACACGAAGAACGTGTATCCCGTCAACTCCTACGGCTCCGGCATGGCTCCGCTGATGACCAATCTGGCACTGTGGGTGGGCGCGTTCGCCTTTGTGGTGATCTACAAAGTGGAGGTGGACGACGAGGGGCTTGAGGGTCTCGATCCGACCGCAACCGAAAAGTATCTGGCCCGATACCTGTTGCTCGGCACGATGGGCGTCATTCAAGGCGCGATCTGCACCGTTGGCGATCTGATACTCGGCGTGCAGACGGCTTGCGCGCCACTGTTCATACTGACCGGCATGATCACATCGCTGGTATATCTGAGCATCACGTACGCGCTGTCCACCACGTTCATGCACATCGGCAAGGGCCTGTGCGTGGCGTTGGTGATCGTGCAGATTCCAGGCGCTTCCGGCCTGTATCCGATCGAGATGATGCCGAAGTTCTTCCGCATGGTCTATCCGTTCGTGCCATTCAGCTATTCGATAGACGCATTCCGCGAGACCATCGCCGGCTTCTACGACGGCCATTGGACCAAGGCGATCGGCACGCTGCTGCTGTTTGCCGGCATGGCGTTCGTCATCGGCCTGGTGGTCCGTCCTCTGTTGGTCAACCTCAACCGACTCTTCGCCCGCGAAATCAAGGAAAGCGACATGATTATCGGCGAGGAAGTGGAGCTTCCGGAACGCGGATACAACATGTCCCAAGCCATTCAGGTGCTGGCCGACAAAGGCGGCTACCGCGAGGTGATCGAGGAACGCGCAAGTCGGTTCGCGGAACTGTACCCGAAACTCAAGCGCGGAGCTCTGGTGATCGGATTCGTAGTTCCGGTAACTCTGGCGGCGGTGTTCTCGTTCACCAACGGAGAGAAAGTGGTGGTACTGGCCACGTGGGTCGTCTGGATTCTGCTCATCATGGGCTTCCTCATGGTCATCGAATACATGCGCGATAATCTGAACCGTCAAGTGGAGCTCGGCCATTTGAGCGATGAATCGATCCAATCCATGCTGGTGGAGCGCCAAGCGGCACGCATCCGTCGCAAAAAGCGGGCGCAACAGGAACGGCGGAACAGACTGCTGCGCAAAACGCGGAGACGCACCAGCGGCAAACGCACGACATCCGATAATCGCAATACCAGCGTCATCAAAGAAACGACGGAAAACGTGACGGGCGTCAACCACAATGAAGATGACGGAATCGCCATACTGGTGCAGAAAATGCAGAAAATGCAGACGACCGGTCCAAGCGCCGCCGCGAACGATGCCGCCCCGGACCCCGCCGAGACCGCCGAGACAACCGAAAACAACGAAAACAACGAGGAAAGGAGCAACGCATGAAAACCATCTGGAAACTGTTCGTCGGCGACATCCGGCGAATCACCAGCAACGTCGTCTCCATCATCATCGTCATCGGACTCGTTGTGATCCCCGGCATCTTCACATGGTTCAACGTGGCCGCCAGCTGGGACCCGTTCGCCAATACCGGCAATCTGAAATTCGCCGTAGCCAATGAGGACGACGGATACCGGTCCGACCTCATTCCAGTGAAGATCAACATCGGCGACCAAGTGGTTAACACGCTGCGTTCCAACGATCAGCTCGACTGGCCCTTCACCACCAAAAAAGAAGCCATCAACGGCACCAAATCCGGCAAATATTACGCAGCTGTGGTGATTCCAAAGAACTTCAGCACCCGTATGATGACGTTCTTCGCATCCGATGGCAACCACGCCGAAATCGCCTACTACAACAATGAAAAGAAGAACGCCTTGGCTCCGAAGATCACAGGCCAAGGCGCCGATACGGTCAGCGCGCAGGTCAACGAGACGTTCTCCGAAACACTGACCAGCACCGCGCTGAGTGTGGCATCGCAACTCGCCAACCAACTCGACAAGCCAGCCGCGCAGGAACAACTCACGCAGTTCAACGGCAATATCAGCGACTTCGCGGAAACGCTCACCGACGCTTCCGGAACGCTCCGCACGTTCAGCACGCTGACCCAAAGCGCACGGCATCTGCTTGAGTCCTCCGACGGTCTGATCGCCAATGTCAGCGGCAATGCGAAAAGCGTAGGAACAACACTCAAGCAAGCCGGCAGCGGCGTGGAGGATCTGACGGGCGCGTTGAAGACCGGCACCACCGCGCTGGGCACGGCTCTGACTGATTCCGCCAACAGCTTCACAGCCGTGGAAGCAGATGTGGACAGCCTATTCGGCAATGCGGGCGCGCAGGCCGGCAACACCGCCACCGCATTACGCAACCAGGCCACGAACATCAGCAAGCAGGCGCAAAGCTACCAGCAGATCTATGATTCGCTCGACGCGCTCAGTGCAAACGAAAAGCTGCCGGAAGCGGTGAGGAACGCCATCGACCATCTCAAAACCAACGTCGGCACCACCATCACACAGCTCAACGACCTAGCATCGGCGCTGAATGGCAGCGCCGACAACATCGACGCCAAAGTAAGCGATACCACGGCCGAACGTGCGGAGATCAAGAAACTGGCGCAGCAGGCGGCAACGTCCGTCAGTGGCATCAAAACCGACTATGAGAGCCAACTGAAACCGCAACTTGACGATATCGCCACGTCCATTACCAGCACCACCACCGCGCTCAATGCCACAGCGGCCGATCTGAAAGGCGCGCTGGGCAATCTGAACGGCACCACCAAGACCGCGGATAAGAATCTGACCGCCATCAGCAGCGTGTTGGATTCCACCGCCGATAGTCTGGCCGGCGCGGGCAAAAAACTGGGCGCATTCACAGGAACATTGACCGATGCGCTGAACAGCGGCGATATGAGCGCCGTCAAAGATGTGCTCAGCGATAATACCGACTCGTTGGCCGCCGCGCTTGCAGCCCCTGTAAAAGTGAAACGCAACGCGGTGTTCCCAGTCAAGAACTTCGGTTCGCAGATGGCACCGTTCTACACGATCCTGCCGCTGTGGGTCGGTTCGCTGCTCATGGCAGTGACGCTCAAGACCACCGTCTCGCGTAAGGTGCGCAAGGAACTCGGCGACCCGAAACCGCATCAGCTGTTTCTCGGACATTACGGTGTGTTCGGCGTGATCGGACTATTGCAGAGCACGTTCTCCTTGGGAGGCAGTCTGCTGTTCCTCCATGTCCAGGCGGTGCATCCGCTGCTGTTCATGCTGTCCGGCTGGGTGAGCAGCCTAGTGTTCTCGTTCTTCACCTACACGCTCGTGGCCAGCTTCGGCAACGTCGGCAAAGCCATCGGCGTGCTGTTTCTCGTCATGCAGATCTCCGGAGCGAACGGCGCATATCCGCTGGCCGTACTGCCGAAAATCATCAGCGGCATCAGCCCGTTCCTGCCTGCGACGCATTCAATCACAGCAATGCGCGCGGCGATCGGCGGAATCTACAGTAACGATTACTGGTTTGCGATTGGCGCGCTACTGCTGTTCATTCCGCCGCTGCTGCTGATAGGCCTGCTACTGCGCATTCCACTGGTCAAGTTCAACCATTGGTACGTAAGCAAGCTGGAAAGCACGAAAGTGATCGCGGCATGATGGGCGGAACCACGCAAGAGGGCACGCGGAAGACGGTGAAAAAAACCACGCAGGAAGACGTCGGCACAGTACGTGGCCGACGTGAGCGATTACGGGAGCAAACCGACCGCAAAATCATGAAAGCCACATTGGGGATAGTGATTTCCGATGGTATCGGAGCGGTGACCATCGAAGAGGTCGCACGACGTTCAGGGGTAGCAAAGACCACAATCTACCGACGCTACCGAAACGCCGACGATTTATTGCAACGCATCCAACCGGAAGTTGCCGGACTACCGAATTTCAACGATTTGAAGCCGTCGCGGAGCGGACTGGCCACCATGCTGCGACGCATCCAGGACTGCTTCGACAGCGAACTCGGATTGAAAGCCGTGGGCGTGGTGCTGTCTTCCGACAACGCCACGCTGAAGGCGATCGCAGCACAAGTGCTGGCGCCGGCCGAAGAACGGTTCGTGGGGTTCATGGAACGTGGCATCGCCGACGGAGTGTTTCAAAACCGTTTGGACTACACGTTCCTGTTCAGCACGGTGCTGGGTTCCATGCTGGCTTGCAAAGCGTTGGCGAGGCAGGAAGCCGGAGGGGAACGGCAATCCGGCAAGGAACGCAAGTCTGATTCCTGGGCCGAGAACATGGCCACGTTGCTCTGGCCGAACGTATGCGCCGAATCCGCACGGTAACCACAGGAAAACCGTCCGCACCGACGCAAGACGGGCGTGCCGTGTCGGTTTCAGAAGGAATGGGCTATTGGATTGACGCTTCTTGACGCGCCACTTCCAACGCCTTGTTGAAGGCTTCGGAGGTCCAGCTGGCGCCGGCGAGCTTGTCTACTTTGAGAGCCTTCAACGGCTTGCCGACCACCGCGTCCGGTACGGCTTTGGCGAAGTCGTTCTGATGCTTTTTGGAGATGGACGTGAACGGATGGCCGACGATCTTCACGGCCGTCACGTTCTGGTCTTTGACGGTCAGATGCACGTCGATAGTGTCCTCGCCGACCGGCCCGTACTGGCCGTTGATCGAATAGTCGCCATCCGCGTAGTTGCCGGTGTCCTGCTTGCTGGACGTCGTGGAATTCGCGTCATCGGCATGGTTTTTGGTGGTGGCGTCGCCGCCGGCCGTATTGTCAGCCGCCTTGCCGTCGGTTTTCGACTTATTTTCCTGCGATTGCACGCTTTCGCCGGAATTGCCGGCGTATTCGTCGTCCATCGGCGTGGCTTTCGGCTCGCCGCATGCCGACAGCAGCGCGATGCTCGCCGCGGATAGCGCGATGACTTTGACTGCGTTCGATTGTGCGGTGCTCATGCGCGCTCCCCTTCCGTGCCGTCCGCGTCCGTATCTCCGGTTTTTGCGGCCTTCGTAGGGTCGACGAACAAAATCGCGACACCGCCGTTCTGTGCGCCTTCCTCGGCGGAACCGGTGTGCGCAGGCTTGCCACCGGCCGCCTCGTACGCACGTTTCGCCTCCTCGTCATTCCACTGTTCGCCGACGAGCACACCATGGTTGAGCATGATTTCGCGTTGTGCGCAGGAGGCGACGAGCGCATCGTGCGTCACGACGATGATCGTGGTGCCCTGCTCGTGCAGCTGACGGAACAGGTCGAGCACGATCTTCTCATTCCTCTCATCGAGATTGCCGGTCGGCTCGTCGGCGAGAATCAGCTTCGGGCAGTTGATGAGCGCTCGGGCGATGCACACGCGCTGCTGCTCACCGCCGGACAGCTGGCCGGGCAGGTGATGCGCACGCTCCTTCAATCCCACTCGTTCCAGCGCTTCCATCGCCTGCTTCTCGTCGACCACGGAATGGTAGTATTGCGCCACCATCACGTTCTCCACCGCCGTCAGATGAGGCACGAGGTAGAACTTTTGGAACACTAGTCCTATCATGTTCTTGCGCACGTCGGCGAGCTGGCGGGCGTTCAGATCCTCCAATCGCCGGCCTTCAAGCATGACGGAACCCTTCGACGGCGTATCCATGCAGCCGATCATGTTCATCAGCGTGGTTTTGCCGGAACCGGACGAGCCGACAATCGCCAGCCATTGCCCTTGCGGAACGGTCAGACTCAGGTCGTCGACGGCGTGCAGATCGCCGTAAATCTTGGAAATGTGGTCGAGTTCCAGCAGCATATGTTCGTTGTCCATGATTATTCCTCCCTCAAAACGATGGCGGGGTCGATACGGGTGGCGCGGCGGACCGGCGGAATGGAGGCGATGACGGCGATCGCCACGGAAAGCAACAGCGATCCAACGCAAAGCAGCCAGTTGAGGCCGAGCGCACGGCCGAAAACGGTGGAGCACAGCACACGCGCCAGCACATAGCCGATAGCAGTGCCGAGCAGACCGCCGATCAAGCCGTAGATGCCGGATTCCACGTAGAATTCGACGCCGATGGCGCGTGAATCGGCGCCGAGGGCCTTGCGCAGGCCGATTTCGTTGCGACGCTGGCTCACAATGGAGCTGATGGTGGTGCCCACGCCGACGAGCGTCAGCACGAGCACGACGAGCGAGACAATCCAGAACAGGGTCTGCAGCATGGCGATGATGCGGGTGTCGGACGAGGTGATTCTGGTGACGGTCTGCGCTTTGACGGCGCTGTTCGGGTTTTTGTCGGCACTGCGATTGATGTTGTTGACGATGTCGTTGAGCTCGTCGCCCATGGCGTTCACGGAGTATTCGACCACGTCGGCGCCGCGCTTGGAACCGGCGAGTTTGGCCATGTCCGCGGTGGTGGCGTAGATGATGGAATCCTCGTTGCCGCCGGTGTCGACGATGCCGGAGATGCGGAATTCGGTGCCGTTGTTATCCATGATGTCGGACGAGACGCGGCCGTTTTCCGTGGCTTGCGTGGTCTGTTCGCCTTGCGTAGTTTGCGTACTCTGCGTGCCCTGCGCGGACGATTCTGCCGTTTCAGTTGATTCGTCCGAATCGGATTTTGCGGACGCGGAAGAAGACGCTGAAGCAGACGCGTCGGCGGCGCGGTAACCGATGGTGACACGGCTGCCGACTTTCACGCCGAGCGCGTCGGCGACGTCGCGGCCGACCATCACGTTGCCCGAGCCGGGCCAATCGCCCGTCACGTTCCAATGGCGATTGAGCGCGCGGACGGCTTTCACGTCCACGCCGGCGATGGTGTACGGCGCGGAATTGATGCGCACGCTCTCATACCGGTATGCGGCTGATTTCACGCTGTGTCCGGCGCCGATGAGCGCCGTCACGTTGCGTACGGTTGCAGTATCGATGCCTTGCGATTTGCCCGTTGCGGACGCGGGCGTGACGATCAGGTTCGCGCCGTACGCGCGCATTTCCTCGTTCATCTGCTGCGGCACCGCGACGCACACGGATGCAAGGCAGAACAGCGTGGCCGCGCCGACGAGCGACGCGATCACGGCCATCATCGCACGGGAGCGACGGCGGAACACCGCGCCCCACAGCATGGTGAAGAACATCTTGCGATTCGTCATCGCACACCCCCTACGAAAGCCAAGCACAACTCACCTACCATGCAGCACCTCCGCCGGACGCAAACCCAGAATCGCCCGAATCGACGAAAGCGAGGCCACGAGCACAGTGACCGCCAGCAACACGAAAACCAACACGAACACCATCGGACGCATGGTGATGCCCGAGCCGAACACCACGTGCCCCACGATCTGTGCAACGCCCGAGCCAAGCAGCGCGCCGGCAATCGCACCAACCAGCGAAATCACCGCCGTTTCGGCGAGCATAAGGCGCGAAACCGCGCCGTCCGTGGCGCCGATCGCCTTCAACAGCGCCAATTCCGAACCGCGTTCGCCAATCGACGCGGCCATCAGGTTCGCCACGGCGATCGCGGCGGCAACCAGCGACAGCACGGTCATCAGCACCATCACCGCCTGCGTCTTGTTCAGCACATCGCCCTGCAGCGCGGCCACCTGGCGCACCTGCTTGGCCACCGCGCCCGGCAGCACCTCTTCGATCTGGTACGCGATCGACGACGGATACGCGGTGCAATACCACGTCTCCCACTCGTCCTGCGTGAGCGCGTTCGGATTCTTCGACGCCTTGCGCGCGAGGTCGTTGTCGGGCGTGGTGAGCGCCTTGACTTCAATCTTGTCGATGGAATTCGGCAGATTCGCAAGCGTTTGCGCGGCGATGGACGGCATATAAATGGCGCTGTTGTCGGAATCGCCCGAATCGAAGATGCCGACGATTTTCACTTTCACGCGATTGCGTTCGGTGGAGGATTTGCCGGTTTTCCCGGTACCTCCGTTCGTATTGTCGTCCGCACCGACGGCGATCGTCTTGTCGAGCGTGACGCTGTCACCGACGTTCACGCCCAGTTTCGCGGCGAGCGCGCTGCCGACCATCGCCTGCTCGCTGTCGTCTTTCGGCCAGGTTCCGTTGATTTTCCACCATGAGCGCATGCCGTTCATGCCGGCCACGGTGGACTCGCCGGAGTCCATGTGCAGGGTTTTCGCGAACCACGTGCCCACGATCGGCACGTTGGTCGCCTTGCATTTCGCCGCGGAAGCAGCCGCACCTGACGCACCAGCCGTTCCAGCAGAGCCAGCCGAACCAGCCCCCGAACCGACACACCCCGCATCCGCGTGGATGTTCAATTCCGGCGCGAAATTGGTGATGTTGAACGCCCAGAAGATGGTCTTGATCTTCTGCGCGTCCGACTCCTTCAGAAACGCGGTCGGGTCGGCGCTGTCCGCCGCAGCCGAGCCGTCGGAAGTGGAACCCCCGTCCGAACCGGACGAACTACCCGAAGCCGAGCCAGCAGAATCGCCGGTATTGTACAAATCGCTCACCACAGCGTCGGACTTCGGCTGCACGACGATATTCGAACCGTACGTGCTCAGCTCCGCGTTGAGCTTGTCGCCCACGTCGAACACCACGCCGAGCATGGCCACGCTGACGGTGGCGGACAGGCACACGGTGACGGCGATGAGCAGACGGCGTTTGAACTGCCGGCTGAACGAGCGAGAGATCATTTTCAGGAAGAACATGGCACCCCCTTACCTTTCTCGGCGCTCACTGGAAATGGCTCGACAGCGCGTCGAGCGTGGACGTTTGGATGACGATTTTGCCCGGCTTGACCTGGTAGTCGAACGGTATCGGGTTGCAGCCGCCTTTGAAGCCGATGGTGGCGAGGTTGATGGCCACATCGCACTTCTTGCAGATGATTTTGCCGTCCTTCTCGTAGTAGCCGGCGTCGCCGCAGTTGTCGCACGCGTCGAGGCCGACGCCGTACGCGCCGCCGTTCTTCTTGATGATGATGAATCGCATGGAGGTGCCGTCCTTCGCGCGGTATTCGAAGCGATGCAGGTGGCCGTCGGAAATCTGGCTGAATTTGATGGTGGCCACGCCGTCGGCGAGCGAGTAGTCTTCCGGCGGCGACAGCGTGACGACTTTCTGCGTTTGCGCGACGCCGTACGTCAGGGCCACGGTGACGCAGATCATGGCGACCAGGCTGAACGCGCCGGCCGCTTTCGCGCGGCGGCGGAACGCGATATGCGTGCGTGCGATCGCCTCGTTGGCGCCGGTCGGCTTGACTTTGAAGCCCATGACGATGCTGGCGATTGCCGGAATGGCGAAGACGAGCGCCATTGCGATGGTCAGGCTGCGCTGATGGTTGATGCCCCACACGAGCGCGAGGAAGGCGGCGGTCGGGAAGCTGACGATGCGTTTGGATTGGAGGATCTGCGCAAGGTCGGTGAAATGCTGTGCGAACAACAGCGCGACCAACAGCAGCACCGCCGTCGTGAACGACCAGCGGACGGCGGGGGAACGCATCGTGCGGAAGATAAGCGCGGCGATGATTGCGACGGCCGCGCCCAAAGCGAAGCCGAGCGCGCGCAACAGCATGTCGGAAGTGAAGATGGGATCGCCCGGCTCGACGAAGATCGTCAGTCGCAGAATCACGTCGGGCAGCGCACGAAAGGTGGTGGCCGCGATCGCAAGCGCCGCAACGAGATTCGCGATGTCGAGCAGCGCGCGGTGGTTGTGCCAGTCGGCGGTGATGCGGCGGGCGAACAGGACTATGACGAACACGGCCACGTCGAGGATCACGCAGCACCACAGGGTCGGATAGTTGACGAACGTGCGTTGCGTGATGACGGCGGTGGCGCGCAGCGCGGCGAATACGACTGCGCCGGCGAATCCAACAACGAAACCGGCCAGCCGCCAGTACGCGCTCAGAGGCTTGTCACGCCCCTCACCGACGGTGAGCATGACGCTCAACGCCATGACGAGCAGCGCCGGCGCCAACACCCCCTGCAACACCGTCACAAACTGCAGCAGCATCCCAAAATCCTTTCATCCAAAAACCCAACTCAAAGAGCCCAACGATTCCCATTCCGCCCCATCCCAAAGAGTCCCACCCCTCTCATCCCTCCCCTAAAATGCGAGGATTTCCCGGACCCCCTCCACAATCGCAGAGGTGAATCCATCCCCCTAAACGCGAGAGAGCGGTTTCGGTATGCATTGCCCGACCGTAAGCTTGGCCGAACGGCCTTGGGTGTGTCGGGTAATGCATACCGAAACCGCGAACGGGCTACGCTAGGAGATCACCACTCCTGCGGCGTATAGTTCCAGTCCGGGAAGGTGACCTCGATCGGTTCCGTCCAGAAGCGTCCCTTCACACCCGTCTCCGGATCGACGTGCAGCATCCACCCCTTCTTCTCCGGGGATTCGATCTTCAGCACGAGCTTGTACGCGCCGGCCTTGTCGAGCTTGACGTTGGCGCCGTAGTGCGGACCGTCGGAGGCGTTCATCTGCATGAAGGTTCCGGAGGCGACGGACGCGTTGGAGGTCTTGTCGATGATGTCGTAGTTGACGGTCAGGTCCGGCACGAAATCGCCCTTGCCGTAGCCGAGTTCGGTGCCCTTCTGGTTGGCATGGATGTCGGCTTCGAGGTGGAAGCTCGCATCGGCGGCCTTGAGGCCCATGCCGGACGGTTCCATGTCGATCGGCTGGAAGTACACGGCGTTGACGGTCAGCGGGCCGCATTCCTGGTCGGAGTGCTTCTCATCGACCTGGATCTCTTCGAAACCGGCGGAATCGTTGGAATCGTCCTTGCTGGAGTCGTCGGCCTTCGAAGCCGACGCGGAGGCGCTGGACTTGTCCGAAGCGGCGGAATCGTTGGAATTGCCGCATGCGGACAGGGAGAAGGCCATGGAGCCGGCCAGCAGGATGCCGAGCAGAGCGGCGATCTTCTTGTTCTTCATTTCTCTTTCCTTTGTTGTTGGATGTGGAAAAAATATCGGTAAATCTCGGAAAATTTGCGTATCACTTGCGATTGTCAGGCGTGCGCAACTTGCGTTTGCGTGCGAAGCCGACGGCGAACAGCGCGAGTACGGCAATCACCGCGATCGCTTGTGCCGCAAGGCATTCGACGTACGGATACAGGCCGATCCAGTCGTTTGTGGGCACGCTGGACAGGTAGTGGCCGTCGATCAGGTCACCTTCGATGAGCGCGTGGATGCCACCGCCGGCGAAGATGACGACCAGCACGGCCATCAGGATCGACGTAACGAGGAAGAACGGGCCAATCGGAATCTTTACGGAGGTGAAGCGCAGCACGAGGAAGATGACGAGCAGCACCACACCCGCGGCGATGCCGCCGATCCACATGCCATGCGCGTCGCGACTCATCGAGTAGATCGATTCGTAGAAGATGACGGTTTCGGCGCCTTCACGGAACACGGCTAGGAAGCTCAGCATGGCGAGCGAAACGACCATACCCAGGCCCACGCCTTCGCCGGCGGCGACTTTGTTTTGCGCGTCGGCCACGGCGGACTCGGTTTTGGTGCGGATGTAACGGTTCCACGCTTCCACGCTGGACTTGTTCAGCATCCAGTTACTCGTCCACAGCAGCATGCCCATGGCGATCAGTGCGCAGGTGCCTTCCATGATCTCCTGAATCGGGCCGGAGCCGCCGAAGGCGAACACGAAGATCACAGCCACCAAGCCGGCGCCGAGCAGACCGACGAGCACACCCAAGTAAATCCACTTGACGAAGCGCTTGTTATCGGACTTGACCAAGTAGGCGACGATGGCTGCAACCACCAGCAGAGCTTCAAGACCCTCACGGATAAGCACGAGGAACGCCTGGCCGGAGGAGCTGGTGACCAGCTTGGTGAAACCGTCTTCCTTATCGGCGGCACCACCGTCAAGAATGCCGGCGTCCTTGATCAGCATGGCCTTGAGGTCGTCGATCAGCTTCTTGGTGTCTTTCAGGGATGCGCCGGCGTTCATGGACTTGCGGCACATCTTGAACTGGTATTCCACCTGCGAGACGCGGTTGCCGCTGATGGCGTTCATCACGTTCTTTTCGAAGCCGAGCTTCTCGTAATACTGGTAGTACGCGTTGTTCACGAGCGTGGCGCCCTTGGCACCATCACCCTTTTCGTAAGCTTTGTATGCATTGTCGAGAATCGGGGTCATTTCGTTGGCCACGTCGGTCCATGAACGATTGCCCTTGCCTGGGTTCTTCTTTTTCTTGGCGTCGAGCTCCTTGCGCTCTTTGGCCAGCTGCGCCTGCAGCGCTTCGGCGTACGCCTTCGGCTTGGCGAGATCGGCGTTGGTGTCGAGCTGCTGGGCCGTGGCGTCAAGATCGGCGGTCAACGCATCAATCTGCTGAGTCAGTTGATCGTCGTTGCCAGGCGTGTAGGAAAGATTCTGAACGCTTTGGAATGCCTGCTGTTGGGCGAGCTGCTTGTCCGCGCCAATGGTGTCGTGCACGACCGCGGTGAAGTTGGAGGCCACGTAAATCTTGTTGTACGCGCCCATGAAATCGGAGGTGGCGCCAGCGGTGTTGCCATCCTTGTACGTCTTAAGACCGCTGTTCAGCTGCTTGTCCATCGCCTTGGAGACTTCGGCCCAGGTGGCGTAGTCAACGCTGGACGAGCTTGATGAACTGGACGAGCTGGTGCTGCTGTCGGCGAAGGCCATCGGAGCCGTGACTGCAGGAGCCACAGTGGCGATGACCATGGCGAACAGAAATACAATCGCAGCCAGAACTCGCAGCTGCCTCACGCTGGTGTGTTCAACGGACCGAAGAGCAGCCTGGGCGCGACGAACCATGCCTATCCCTCTCTCTGCGCGGCTAAGTAATCAAAAACCAACTACTCAATATAAAGAAAAACTTTTTTGAGGAACAGTCTTGATTTTTTAGGATTTAAGAGGTATTAGGCACTGTTTTTCGATCAATTATTACCGCAGATTGTCTCAATATTCGATATTATCCCGCTCACAGCTGGGAGACTTCCCGAATTATGAACTCCCCGCGACTGGCCATTCCCCATCCCTCATATTGCATGACCAACTGTTTCACCAAGGTTCATAGCCTAAAACCACTATGTTGCATCACGGCAAGAGGCTGGCAATAATTCACGCGATGGCATGCGCATGTTCATTCTGGTTTGCCTCGGGTTTGCTCTGACTTGCCTTGAGTCGCCTTGATTTGCACTGGTTCATCCCCCGGTGAGATCACCTGTTGCACACGCCGTACGAACGACCTGCACATCAGCGCAGGCACTCATTGGTGATCCTTGTCCACAAAGCGACACGCCGCAGCCGGCACTGAATGTGCATTTATCCGAAAGCTGTGGTAGCTTATTCGAGTTGCCTACGGAGCTTACTTCTAGCAAGCACTGCAGTGCATGGAGGATTCGCCTAGTGGTCTATGGCGCACGCTTGGAAAGCGTGTTGGTGTAACAGCCTCACGAGTTCGAATCTCGTATTCTCCGCCCGGATTGGAACCCTGGAAACCGTTGGAATCATTCGGTTTCTGGGGTTCCTTCTTTTCCACTCCGTTTTCCGGTTCCTTCCAGATTCCCTCCGAATGCTTCTTTCGTTGGCCTCGGTTTTTTGAATCGTCCCGTATCGCAAGTCTCGCGTGTACGGGCCGGCATCCAGGAAAGTCTCTGATTGCCATGCTGCGGCTTATTGGTGCCAGTCTGTGGTCTCAATAATGGGATTGTTTGCCCTCATATGTCGATATTTGATTGCGATTCGGTGGGGGAGTTGCGTACATCGTCGTTTTACGCGCACTTTTGCGCTGCGCTACGTTACGCTCGAAATCGTGACGTTGAGAGAAAGAAGCACGACGATGGTTGACAAGACGGCTGCCGGCAGCCAGCAGACTGACCAACGCGATGCTGATACTCGTGACTCTCTGGCGGCGCTTGCCCGACGCCGTTCGAATTCATCGCCAATCGTATTGCAGAGTGATGTGCAGGCCGCTCCGCAGGAAAAGCAGGAAAAGCAAGAAAAGCAGAGCGAAGCTGGGTCTGCCTTGCAAACGGGCGAGGATGCGAATGATGACGCGAATCGTGCGGAAGAATCGCAAACCGTGAAAGAAAAAGACGCTGCGGATGGTCCTGATAATACGCAGCAGCCGCAAATGGCATCCATAAGCGCCATCACAACGCAGGTTTTGCCACCAAGCTTTATTCCGACCGCAACCGGTCGTATTCGTCCCGTAACGGGCGTTTTTCCCGCAATTCAGTCCGCTTCGCAGACGGAACAGGCGCAGCGCAGGCGATCCATCCGCTCGTTGGCCGCGGGGTCGTTGCGTAGAACCAACATCGGCAATGCTGAAAAGGCCGGCGATGTGGGGAGCGCGGGTAGTGCCGGACGGACGGCGGGGAATGGCGATACGCCGTCGCCGCGAATCGCCAGCAGGGCTGCCCATTATCGCTGCCGG
>OGPP01001301.1_pt1 | contig 19696 bp, 19 predicted proteins | sample 1553021 | NCBI WGS metagenome assembly OGPP01 (sample SAMEA2580217, study PRJEB22360) | human gut metagenome | biome: human gut; feature: human-associated habitat; material: faeces | place: Denmark | collected 2008/2010
GCAAAGAAAAGTGATATTGATAAGATAAGAGGATTGGGCATTGGAGCAGATGATTATATTACGAAGCCATTTAGTCCGAACGAACTGGTTGCAAGGGTAAAAGCACATTTAAATCGCTATATCAGACTCACCAGGAAACGTATTGATGTAAATGAATATATAGAATACCCAGGATTGAAAATTGATAAAAGTGCCCGTAGAGTCTTCGTAAATGAAGAAGAAAGATTTTTTACTACTAAGGAATTTGATCTTCTTACTTATCTCGCAACACATCCAAACCATGTATTTTCCAAAGATGAATTATTCAGTGCGGTGTGGGGAATGGATTCAATGGGTGAGATTGCGACAGTAACAGTTCATATTAAAAAGATACGAAAGAAAACAGAGAATGCAAATGTAAAGTCCGGATATATTGAAACGGTCTGGGGATCAGGTTATCGTTTTAGAGTTATTGACAGTGATGTAAGTGGAGAAAGAGAAAGTATTGTAGATGCCATTTGATTTTAAGAATCTGAATAAGTATAATAGAGGAGATAAAAGACTGAAGTAATAGAGGAGTAGTAAAGAATATATGCTAAAGAAAAAGAGAGTTCCGATTGTATTTGAAGACGATGCAGTAATTGTATGTGAAAAACCTGCAGGTATGCCGGTACAGAGCGATCATACAAGAGATATGGATGTGCTTACAATACTAAAGCATCATATTTTTGAGGAGCAAAATAGTGAGGAAGAACCATATCTTGCCGTTGTTCACCGTCTGGACAGACCAGTAGGTGGATTGATGGTTCTTGCTAAGACAAAAGAGGCTGCTGCAAATCTTAGCGAACAGATTCAAAATTTTGAATTTGAAAAAAACTACCAGGCAGTTGTGTGTGGAAATCTTAGAGAGGACTTTGGAACTTTTGAAGATTATCTCCTGAAAAATGGAAAGACAAATAAAACAGAAGTAGTGAAAGCAGGAACACCGGGAGCCAGGAAAGCAGAACTGGATTATGAATTGATTGACTGTATTGAGACAAAAGAAGGAGTGCTTACATGGATCCTTGTCATTCTTCATACAGGCCGTCATCACCAGATTCGAGTACAGTTTGCTTCTCGTGGACTTGGACTTTACGGCGATACAAAATATAATCCAAAGTTCCAGAAAACGAAAAAGAAATATACAGAGATTGGATTATATTCTACAAGGATATCCTTTAATCATCCGGTAACTGGGGAGAGAATGACATTTAAGATAGAACCATCAGGAGAAGCATTTGAGAAGATGGATGTAGAAGCATTTTAAAAAATAGCACTGCCAGCTATTTATTGGTGGTGCTATTTTTGTATACATATTTATGTATATTTTCTCGCTTTATATAGTCATATTCTTGACAAATCAAGGGAGTTATTTTACAATAAAAAACAGACTGACAGTGCGGATTGTTGCGGGAATTGAAGCAGCAATCCTTTATCTTTGTATCATAAAAAATATGTTAGATATCATGTTATATAAGAAGAAAGGAAATATTATGGCTAAGGAAAAGAAGCTTGTAGAAGCGATCACCTCAATGGATGAGGATTTCGCGCAGTGGTATACGGATGTTGTAAAAAAAGCAGAGCTGTGTGATTACACAAGTGTAAAGGGCTGCATGGTAATCAAACCGGCCGGCTATGCGATCTGGGAGAACATTCAGCATGAGCTGGACCGCCGTTTCAAGGAGACAGGCGTAGAGAATGTATATCTTCCGATGCTGATTCCGGAAAGCCTGCTTCAGAAGGAAAAGGACCACGTAGAAGGTTTTGCACCGGAGGTTGCATGGGTGACACACGGCGGACTGGAGGAACTGCAGGAACGTATGTGCGTGCGTCCTACTTCCGAGACTCTGTTTTGTGATTTCTACCAGAATGATATTCATTCTTACCGTGATCTTCCGAGAGTCTACAACCAGTGGTGCTCTGTCATGAGATGGGAGAAGACGACGAGACCGTTCCTGCGTTCCAGAGAGTTCCTGTGGCAGGAGGGACATACTGCACATGCGACCGCAGAGGAGGCAGAGGCACGTACCATCCAGATGCTGAACGTTTATGCAGATTTCTGTGAGCAGGTGCTGGCAATCCCGGTTATCAAGGGACGCAAGACAGACAAAGAGAAATTTGCCGGTGCAGAGGCGACATACACGATCGAGTCCCTGATGCATGACGGAAAAGCACTGCAGTCCGGTACCAGCCACAATTTTGGCGATGGATTTGCAAAGGCATTCGGCATTCAGTTTGCAGACAAAGATAACAAGCTGAAATACGTTCATCAGACTTCCTGGGGTATGACGACCCGTATGATCGGTGCGATCATCATGGTACACGGCGACAACAGCGGACTGGTGCTTCCGCCGCATATTGCACCGACGCAGGTTATGATTATTCCGATCCGTCAGCAGCAGGAGGGCGTTCTGGAAAAAGCAAACGAGATCAAAGAAGCACTTGCAAAGAGCGGACTTCGCGTGAAACTCGACGATTCCGAGAAGAGCCCGGGATGGAAATTCTCTGAGCAGGAGATGCGCGGAATTCCGGTGCGTATTGAGCTTGGACCGAAGGATATCGAAAATGGTGTGGCGGTGATCGTGCGCAGAGATACACGCGAAAAGATTACCGCAGCGATTGAGGAGCTTCCGCAGAAGGTAGCGGAGGTGCTGGAGCAGGAGCAGCATGACATGCTGGAGCGTGCAAGAGCACACAGAGACGCGCATACGTACGAGGCAACCGAAAAAGAAGAGTTTAAGAAGATCGCAGATGAGAAACCGGGCTTCATCAAAGCAATGTGGTGCGGCTGCCAGGAGTGCGAGGATGCGATCAAGGAAGAGTTTGGCGTGACATCACGCTGTATCCCGTTCCATCAGGAGCAGCTTTCCGATAAATGTATTTACTGCGGCAGGCCGGCAACAAAGATGGTATACTGGGGCAAAGCGTATTAATTTCGCAGGCAGATGTAAGTAAGAAAGCCGGAAGGATTTTTCACAAACAGACAGAAGAGTTAAGTCTCTGTTCAGATTCCGAAAAAAAGATGGCAATACAATGAAGAAAATGTTTTATAATAAGGAATATTTGGGCAGATAGCAGCAGAGCCGGCCCGAAACATTAAATGCGTCTGAAACATTATAAAAAAATGTCTATAGCAGGCGGACAGATGTAGCCGCTTGCCATAACATTTTTCGCGAAAATTCTTGACAAACACATACAAAGTGGGTATGATTGCCCTAAGAAAGCACAAGGAGCCGTGTTTCTGCGGCTCTTTGTTTATTTCAGGAAAATTCAAGGAGGAGATTATTATGAAGAAATTTGTCAAAGTAGTCAGTCTGGCATGTGCATCAGCAATGCTGCTTTCCACAACGGCTTTTGCGGATGGCGATGCATTTAAAGTTGGCGGAATCGGACCTGTGACCGGCGGTGCAGCTGTTTACGGACAGGCAGTAAAGAACGCTACGGAGCTTGCAGTAAATGAGATCAATGCACTCGGCGGAGTTCAGTTTGAATTTCAGTTTGAGGATGACGAGCATGATGCAGAGAAATCAGTCAATGCATATAACAGCCTGAAAGACTGGGGCATGCAGATGCTGCTTGGAACGGTTACTTCTGCTCCTTGTATTGCGGTAGCAGCAGAGACAGCAAATGACAACATGTTCCAGCTGACCCCGTCAGGATCTGCTGTAGAATGTGTTCAGAACCCGAATGCATTCCGTGTATGCTTCTCAGACCCGAACCAGGGTACTGCATCCGCTCAGTATATCGGCGAGAACAAGATCGCAACCAAGATCGGTGTGATCTATGACAGCTCTGACGTATATTCATCAGGTATCTATGAGAAATTTGCAGCAGAGGCAGCAAATCAGGGTCTTGAGATCGTATCTGCAGAGGCATTTACCGCAGACAGCAAGACTGATTTCACAGTACAGCTGCAGAAAGCAAAGGATGCCGGTGCAGAACTCGTATTCCTTCCGATTTACTATACGGAGGCTTCTTTGATTCTGACACAGGCAAACGGCATGGGCTTTGCTCCGATGTTCTTTGGATGCGACGGTCTGGACGGACTTCTGAATGTGGAAGGCTTTGATACTTCTCTGGCAGAGGGCGTCATGCTTCTGACACCGTTCGCAGCAGATGCAGACGATGAGCTGACTCAGAAGTTTGTAGCAGCCTATAAAGAAGCTTACGGTGATACACCGAACCAGTTCGCAGCAGATGCATACGATGGAATGTATGCAATCAAGGCAGCGATCGAGAAATCTGGCGTAACTCCGGATATGAGTGTTTCCGATATCTGTGATGCAATGGAAGTTGCAATGACAGAGATCTCCATTGACGGTCTGACCGGTGAGGGAATGACCTGGACAGCAGACGGCGAGCCGAACAAGGCACCGAAGGCTGTTAAGATCACAGATGGCGCTTACGCAGCAATGTAATTCGTTGCAATGATGCAGCCGCTGCAGGATTTCTGCAGCGGCTTTCTTTCGCAGACCCGGGTGAACCAGCCCGGCTGTGTCTGTTCATGATCCGGTATCTGCAGTCTGTACTCCCCGTTTTACAGCAGAGCAGAAGTTCTTCTGTAAAACGGGGCGCATAGCAAGTGGCGAGGCGGACCGGGAATATCCGCTTTGATCAGGATCATGAAAATCAAAGAGAGGGGAAACAGGATCTTGACCGGGGAAACTACAATTTCAAAGAAATTCCGGTACATTCTGCTTCTGATGTGTGTGTGTATTGTTTTCTGGCTGTCTGCACTGCAGGTACGGGCAGCAGCTCCGGTGCTCAGTGCAAAGAATCTTTCTGTGACAGTGGGACATACCAGAACACTGAAGCTTCAGAATATGTCCGGGAAGGTGACATGGAGCAGTTCTAATGCAAAAACAGCTGTGGTAAGCAGCACAGGAACTGTGACCGGAAGGCGTGCGGGAAGCTGTGTGATCACAGCAAAGTACCGGGGAAAAGCATATCAGTGTATGGTAAAGGTGTATCGCACCGGCATAGAATGGATGCCGAATTATCTGCAGAAAAAAAACGTACCTGCCCAAAACCAGGGACGTGTGGTTCTGGCAGGCAGTTCTTACATCGAGTACTGGACCAGTGCATCCACGGCATTTGCTCCGCTGAAAACGGTCAACAACGGAATCGGCGGTTCAACAGTACAGGACTGGATGACACTGTACGAGAAGCTGATCGTGAACTACAAACCATCAGCAGTAGTCGTATACGTTGGGTCCAACGATATTGCAGGAGGAAAAAGCGGAAAGGCTACGGCGGCTCAGACCTGCCTGCTTTTGAAGCGGCTGAAAACAAATCTTCCGGGTGTGCCGATCTACTATATTTCCATTGCGCCGTCGATCAGACGATGGAATCTGTGGAAGGAGAATCAAATCTGCAATCAGGCGGTGAGCAGCTTTTGCAGCAAAACTTCCGGAGTTTCATTCATTCACTGCACACCGTATCTTTTAAAGAATGGAAAACTGCGAAAAGAGCTTTATCGGAGTGATCAGCTCCATTTTAACCAGAAAGGCTATCAGATCTGGAACCAGGTGATACCGGCCCGGATCAAAAAGGATCTGAAATAAAACCTGAAATGTGAGGTGCCAATATGAGCTTTCTTTCTTATCTTATCAATGGCGTCAGCCTTGGAAGCATCTATGCGATCATAGCCCTTGGCTATACAATGGTATACGGAATCGCGAAAATGCTGAACTTTGCACATGGCGACGTTATCATGATCGGAGCATTCGTTGTATTGAATGCATTAAATGTAATGAACCTGCCGGTAATCCCGGCAATCCTTGTGGCAGTGGTTGGCTGTACGGTACTCGGCGTTGTGATCGAGCGTGTGGCTTACCGTCCGCTGCGAAATGCTTCTTCGCCGCTGGCAGTTCTGATCACAGCGATCGGTGTCAGCTACCTGCTGCAGAACATAGCGCTTCTGATCTTTGGTGCGGATACCGTATCTTTTCCGAACCGGATCACACTTCCGGCACTTTCTCTGGCAGACGGAAATCTTGTGATCTCTTCCGTTACAATCGTCACGATCGTGGCGTGTATCGTGATCATGGCAGCTCTGATCCTCTTCATCAATAAGACGAAGGCAGGTCAGGCGATGCTGGCGGTATCTGAGGACAAAGGCGCTGCCCAGCTGATGGGAATCAATGTAGATGGCACGATCGCGCTGACCTTTGCGATCGGTTCAGCCCTGGCTGCGATCGCTGGTTTTCTTCTGTGCACCGCGTATCCGTCCCTGAATCCGTATACAGGCTCTATGCCTGGTATCAAGGCATTCGTTGCAGCTGTATTTGGCGGCATCGGCTCCGTGCCGGGGGCGATGATCGGAGGAATCCTGCTTGGTATTATTGAAATTTTTGCCAAGGCGTATATTTCTTCCCAGATGGCGGACGCAATTGTGTTTGCAGTTCTGATCGTAGTGCTGCTCGTGAAGCCGACAGGACTTCTCGGAAAGAAGATTCAGGAGAAAGTGTAGGTGGCAGAAATGGGAAAAAAATTAAACAAGACAGCGAAAAGCAATGCGGTGACCTATGGAATAGTAATTGCAGCGTGGGCAGTGATGATGGTGCTGCAGAGTCAGGGAATGGTATCAAACTCGATTTCCGGCCTGCTCGTTCCGGTCTGCATTTATTCGATCATGGCAGTTTCCCTGAACCTGACGGTTGGTATTTTAGGTGACCTGAGCCTTGGCCATGCGGGATTTATGTGTGTCGGAGCATTTGCGAGTGCACTGTTTACAAACCTGGCAAAGGATGCAATTCCGATGACGTGGCTCCGGTTTACGCTCGCAATTCTGATCGGAGCAGCAGTAGCTGCTGTATTCGGGTTTCTGATCGCAATTCCGGTACTTCGTTTAAGCGGAGACTATCTGGCAATCGTTACGCTGGCGTTTGGTGAGATCATCAAAAACTTTTTGAATATTCTGTACGTTGGAAAGGACAGTCACGGTCTTCACGTATCGATTAAGGATTCCATGTCACTTGGAATGGAGCCGGATGGAGTAGTTATCATCAAGGGACCGCAGGGAATCACTGGTACCTCAAGAGATGCAACATTCACGATCGGTATTGTTCTGCTTCTGATCTCACTGTTTATCGTGCTGCGCCTGATCCAGTCCAGAGACGGCCGTGCGATTAAGGCGATCCGCGACAACCGTATTGCAGCAGAATCGATCGGAATCCATATCACAAAATATAAACTGATGGCATTCACGATTTCTGCGGCGATCGCCGGAATGGGCGGCGCACTGTATGCGCATAATTATTCATCTCTGGCAGCGACAAGTGCAAAATTTGGTTATAATATGTCGATCATGTTCCTTGTATATGTTGTACTTGGCGGCATCGGAAATATCCGTGGTTCTGTGATCGCAGCAACCGTTCTGTATATCCTTCCGGAGCTGCTGCGTTCGATGCAGAAGTACCGTATGCTGATTTATGCGATTGTGCTGATTGCTGTCATGCTGTTCAGCTGGAGTCCGGCAGCAAGACAGTTCCGCGAGCGTTACTCGCTGAAACGCCTTTTCAAAAAGAATACAGAAAAGGAGGATGCATAAAATGGCAATGCTCGAAGTAAAAAATCTTGGAATTTCCTTCGGCGGCCTTCGTGCCGTAAACGGATTTGATATTAAGATCGAAAAAGGAGAACTCTACGGTCTGATCGGACCGAATGGAGCCGGAAAAACAACGGTATTCAACCTGCTTACCGGTGTGTACAAGCCGGATACGGGAAGCGTCGTGCTGGATGGCACGGAAATCACCGGAAAGAGCACGATTGAGATCAGCAAGGCAGGAATCGCGCGTACGTTCCAGAATATCCGCCTTTTCAAGGATATGTCAGTGCTTGACAACGTAAAGGCCGGGCTGCACAATAAACATGAATACTCTTTCCTGGCCGGTATTTTCCACACACCGGCGTATCAGAAGGTGGAAAAGCAGATGAACGAGCAGGCGATGGAGCTTCTGCGTGTGTTCGAACTGGAAGAGGAAGCCGATACGCTGGCATCCAATCTCCCTTATGGTAAGCAGCGTAAGCTGGAGATCGCACGTGCGATGGCGACAGAGCCGAAGCTTCTGCTTCTGGACGAACCGGCAGCAGGTATGAACCCGAACGAGACAGAGGCGCTGATGGATATGATCCGATTCGTGCGGGATCATTTCAGTATGACCGTTCTGCTGATCGAGCATGATATGCGCCTCGTTTCCGGAATCTGTGAGGAACTGACGGTGCTGAACTTCGGTGAAGTACTCGCACAGGGCGGAACGTCCGATGTACTGCATAACCCGCAGGTTATCACGGCATATCTGGGTGAGTAAGGAGGAAACAGACAAATGGCAATGCTTGAAGTAAAAGACCTGCAGGTATTCTACGGAATGATTCAGGCGATCAAGGGAATTTCCTTCGAGGTAAACGAGGGAGAAACAGTTGCGCTGATCGGAGCGAACGGCGCAGGAAAAACAACAACCCTCCATACCATTACCGGATTGCTCTCACCGAAAAAGGGCAGCGTGGTTTTTGAAGGAAAAGAGATTACAAAGGTTCCGGCGCATAAGATCGTGAGCCTTGGAATGGCACATGTACCGGAGGGACGCCGCGTGTTCGCACAGCTTTCTGTATACCAGAACCTGAAAATGGGTGCTTACACGAGAAAAGACAAAGCGGAGATCGATGAGATGCTGGAAACAGTATACAAGCGTTTTCCGCGTCTGAAAGAGCGTCAGAACCAGATGGCAGGTACGCTTTCCGGCGGTGAGCAGCAGATGCTTGCGATGGGCCGTGCGCTGATGTCAAAGCCGAAGATCGTGCTGCTTGACGAGCCGTCGATGGGACTTTCTCCGATTCTTGTAAATGAAATTTTTGATATCATCCAGAGCCTGAACAAGGCGGGCACGACCGTGCTCCTCGTTGAGCAGAATGCGAAAAAAGCGCTCTCGATCGCGGACCGCGCGTATGTGCTTGAGACCGGACGGATCGTACAGTCCGGCGATGCGCAGGTGCTGCTCAATGATGAGTCGATCAAGAAAGCGTACCTGGGTGAATAAGAAAAAGAAAACAGGCAGCACAGTGAAGATGGTTTTGACTAAGCGCTGAAATTGTGCTGACTTATAATAAAAGGGGTGAGACTATGAAAAACGTAGTAATTACGATTGCCAGACATTTCGGAAGCGGCGGAAAAACTGTCGGAAAAATGTTGTCCGAGGATCTTGGCATTGGGTTTTACGAGCATGAGATCATCGAAATGGCCTCTGAGGACAGCGGAATCGCAGAGGAGCTGTTCAATCAGGCGGACGAGAAGCTGAAGCGTACCCCGCTGTTTTTTGGAAAAGCACATGGCGAGTACAAGGGAAAACTGATCGCGCCGGGCAGCGACGAGTTTGTCAGCGACCACAACCTGTTCAATTATCAGGCGAAGATCATCCGCGAGCTTGCACAGCGTGAGTCCTGCGTGATCATCGGACGCGCAGCAGATTATGTACTGAAAGATTACGACAACGTAGTCAGCGTATTTGTCCATGCATCGAGAAAATACTGCGTCGAGCAGGCCGTTGAGCGCTGCGCGTACGTCGGAAAAGACGTCGAGAAATTTGTGGAGCGGACCGACAAGTACCGCAGTGATTTCTACCGTTACTACACCGGGCAGGAGTGGACAGATGCCCGCAACTATGACCTGTGCCTCAACAGTGAACGCCTCGGATTTGAGGGAACGATGGAGGCGATCGAAGAGTACATCAAGGTACGGTTTGGTGGGCTGCCGGGAACGAAGAAGTAAGGGCAGAGCACGGATCAGAACAGAGAAAACAGGATATGGAAATAAGGGAGAACACCGGTAAGCCAAAGGAGGCCAGCCGGTGTTTTTCGCTACAATAATAATTGACATTATTGAAATGATATGTTATCTTTTAAAACAAAGAGAGGGATATACATTCGGACTGGGGAGAGCGGGTGTAAAAAAATGTCAGAAGAACAAAATAAAAGAGATCATTGTGCAGAAGTGCAGGGAAGTCCTTATCTGATCGCCTGTGATGACCAGGAGCGGGAGCGCCGCAAGGAATGGCTGTATGAGATTCTCGGGCCGGTATTTTTTGGGGAGAAGGAGGCGGCTGATACAGAGGAGCTGAGACAGCTGTTTCAGGAAAAGTACGGGATCGATGTACAGCATGATTTCGTAGAAGGGGATGAGCATTATGACGAATATCTTGAGGCACAGCAGGCGATCGCAGAGGGAATGAGCATTTACGGAGGCGAGATCAGCTTCGGGGACAGCACGCTGGCGGAGCTTGCCGAGCGGGTCTGGGCATGCATGGAAGAAAAGGACCGGAGCGGCTTCCGAAGGATCAACACGATGCTGGAAGAATGAGAGGGGATATTTCAGGTTTGCCTCCCGCAAGCTGGTTCCACCTTATGAGATTGTACGCCCCACTTTGCGGTATACATCGTGCAGAAAGCATTTTTCAAACATGCTCTGGATCCGGTTAAAAAAATACTTGCATTTTTATGCGCAAAGGTGTAGGATACTATGCATAAATATTCATGAATGCATGAGAAATATCAGGAAACGACATGCATAGAAATACGAGGAGGAATACATTATGAAAAAAGCAGCCGCAATCTGTATGACACTGGTAATGGCAGTTAGTCTGAGCGCAGGATTCACAAGCCTGGCAGATGATCAGACCGCTCTGGAGCGTGTACTTGAAAAAGGAAAGCTGGTAGTGGCAACTGATGCTGCATGGCCTCCGTTTGAATACATGGAGGGCGAGAATGTAGTCGGAGTTGACCTTGATATCGCAAAAGATATTGCAGACGGTCTTGGCGTGGATCTGGAGATCATTAATGTATCCTTTGATTCTCTTTCCATGTATCTGGAAAATGGAGAGGCAGATCTGGCACTGGCAGCGATCACTGTTACAGAGGACCGTGCAGATGCGATGGAGTTTTCAGAGCCGTACTGTGAGTCCAGCCAGTACATTGTTGTAAAAGAAGACAACGATGATGTAAAGAGCATTGACGATCTGGCAGGCTACACGGTAGGCGTTCATCTTGGCACAACCGGTGACTTCCTGATTTCCGATGAAGTAAACATGGGCGTTCTGGCAGGAAGCGGTGCATCTGTACAGCAGTACAAAGACCTGACGATCGCAGCGATGGGACTGAATGCAGGCGATGTCCAGGCAGTTGTCTGCGACAGGCAGCTGGCAGAAAATCTCTGCACGGTAAACGATGGCCTGAAATGTTTTGAGGCTGTATACGCAGACGGAAGTTCCACTCAGGAAGAGTATGCGGTAGCTGCAGCAAAAGGCGAGACAGATCTGATCGCAAAAGTAAATGAGATCATAGTTCCGCTGAAAGAAGACGGTACGATCGACCAGTATATCGTAGAGGAGAGTGCAAAATCTTCCGCACTGAATGAGGAAGCTGAATCATCTTCGGAAGCAGATACTGAGGCTGACACAGAGGCAGCTACTGAAGCAGTGACAGAGTAGGAGTCTTATAGAGAGTAAATCAGTCAGGCAGAAGCTGGCGTATCTGTATGAAAGCGTATTTGAACGCAGGTCGCGAAGCGACTGCGAATGTCCGCTTTACAAATGCTTTCTGTAAGACAGGCCTCACGATTTGTGGAAAATTTCATCTGAATGAGGGCGATGCAGAGCGCGTTGAAAACAGAAATGTCCACCTGACAAAATGACATAGCAGCAAAGCAGAGGAAGCGGATCGAGTGTATCCGCTTCGCTGTGTGTCATGGGAATGCAGACTGACCGGCAGAGAGAGTATCCTGTCTGTTTTTGCAGTTTTGCTGCAGAAAAGTCGAATGATTCCGATATGTGTAGACGTGACCACTGTAGTGTGGTACAATGGCAAAGAAATTGCGGCCTCGGCGGAGAATGCGCAGGAGCTGCAGAAGCAAAAAACAGCGGATCATGGATATCCGCTTCCGAAGAAAGGCAGGATTATGGGCTGGATGGATGAGATCAAAGCGGAGTTTGTGAAAACATTTATCCGTGATGACCGCTACAAAGTTTTTTTAACAGGTTTTGAGAACACGATTCTGATTACACTTGTGTCGATCGTTGTCGGAATGGTGTTCGGTATCGCGATCGCCATGCTGCGGTATGGATTCGTGCAGATCAAAAAGAGAAAGCCGGTTACACCGGCAAAAAAAATCGGCTACGTGCTGTACTTTATCATTGACAAAATACTTGCGTTCTATGTGGCAGTAGTCAGAGGCGTGCCGCTTGTGGTACAGCTGCTGATCATGGCGTTTGTTATCATGGCAGGCTTCCCGAATAAGATCGTGGTCTGCTGTATCGCAATGGGACTGAATTCGGCGGCTTACGTATCAGAGGTCGTGCGCGGAGGAATCAATTCTGTAGATGTAGGACAGATGGAAGCGGGCCGTTCTCTTGGTGTAGGCGCGTTTGATACGATTCTCTATATTATTCTTCCGCAGGCGTTTAAATCAGCGCTTCCGGCACTTTGCAATGAGGGAATTGCCGTTCTGAAGGAGACGTCGATCGTCGGCTATATCGCAGTCGTTGACCTGACCCGTGCGTCGGATCTGGTGCGAAGCAGAACAATGTCACCGATGATGCCGCTGCTTTTCATCGCGGCAGTTTACTTTGCATGTGTCATGATTTTATCCTTTGGGGTAAGCATTCTGGAGAGGAGGCTGAAGCAGGGTGATCGAGGTTAAGGGATTAAAAAAGGAATTCGACGGGCTGAAAGTCTTAAACGGCATCGATTATACGATCAACCAGGGCGAAAAGATCGTAGTGATCGGACCGAGCGGCTCCGGAAAAAGTACGTTTCTGCGCTGCCTGAATCTTCTGGAGGAGCCGACCGGAGGTGAGATCTGGTTTGATGGTACCAATATCACTGATCCGCAGAACGATATCAACAAGATGCGTCAGAAGATGGGGATGGTGTTTCAGCATTTCAACCTGTTCCCGCATATGACGGTGCTTGACAATATCACATTTGCTCCGGTCCGTCTGAAAATGCAGACAAAAGCCGAGGCAAAAGAAAATGCGCTGCGTCTGCTGCGCAGGATCGGCCTGGAGGATAAGGCCGGAGAGTATCCGAATAAGCTTTCCGGAGGTCAGAAGCAGCGAATTGCGATCGTGCGTGCACTTGCGATGAATCCGGAAGTAATGCTGTTCGATGAGCCAACCTCGGCACTTGACCCGGAGATGGTAGGCGAGGTGCTTGACCTGATCCGAGAACTGGCCGACGAGGGGATGACAATGGTGATCGTCACTCACGAGATGGGTTTTGCAAGGGAAGTTGGCACAAAGGTACTCTTTGTAGACGAGGGACTTATCAAAGAGGAAAATACGCCGGAGGAATTCTTTTCTCATCCGAGAAATGAGCGTCTCAGGGAATTCCTGTCAAAGGTGTTGTAAGGGATACGGATATTTGTGAAGAAACAGTACAAATAATTGCCGAAGTATAGTATTATAGAATAGCATTACAGATCTGTAGCAAAGAAGTTTTATGTGTGTCCGGCGTGTACTCTGCGAAAAAACGGCAGAAAAGAAAGCGAAGAGACAGCAAAGGCCGACAAGACAGAAAAGACAGAAAAGAGAGCAAAGACAGCAAAGATAACAAAGACAGAAGAGTCAGCCCGCAGCAAGGCCGGGCAGAATGGAGAAAAATTATGTTTAAAAATGTTATCGTAAAAAGACCATGCAGCAAGATTACGGAAGGAATTACATCCGCACCAGAGCTTGGAAAGCCGGATTATGAGCTGGCGCTGAAGCAGCATGACGCATATATTGAAGCGCTGAAGAGCTGCGGCGTAGAGGTGACGGTACTTGATGCCGATGAGAATTTCCCGGATTCCTGCTTCGTAGAAGATACGGCAGTACTGACCAGAAAGTGTGCGATCATCACAAATCCGGGCGCTGCATCCAGAAATAAAGAGGTAGAGGCCATGATTCCGGTTATCAAAAAATTCTTCCCGGAGGACTGCATCGAGTATATCAAGGCACCTGGCACGCTGGAAGGCGGAGACGTCATGATGGTAGGAGACCATTTCTATGTGGGACGCTCCGCGCGTACGAACGAAGAGGGAATCCGTCAGTTCATCGCAATCCTTGAGAAATATGGCCTGACCGGCTCTGAGGTACCGCTTGAGAAGGTGCTTCACTTAAAGACGGGTGTCAACTACATCGAGAACAACAACATGCTGGTATCCGGTGAATTTGTCGACAAACCGGACTTTGCAAAATACAATAAATATGTGATTCCGGAGGATGAGGCATATGCGGCAAACTGCATCTGGATGAACGGTAAGGTCATCGTGCCGGATCATTTCCCAAAGGTAGCACAGATCGTAAAGGATGCCGGCTATGAAGTGATTCTGGTGGATACTTCTGAATACCGGAAGATCGACGGCGGCTTAAGCTGCTTAAGTCTGCGCTTTACAAGCCTCCTGTAAGGGATTGCTGATATGAGGGGAATATTTCGCTTTCTCAATAAGACAAAGGTGTTTCGTGGCCTTACAGAGCAGGAATTTGCATGGGTGCTGTATGATGTGGGAAATTCCGCTTTTACCATGCTGACCTGTTCACTGATTCCGATCTGGTTTAAGAGCATGGCGATAGGTACGGCTCCCGGGCAGATCAGTGCGGATCGCGCGACTGCGTATTATTCTATTTCCATTGCGCTTGTGACGGTACTGGTCGCACTGCTTGGCCCGGTCTGTGGCGCACTTGCCGACCACAAGGATTCAAAGAAGATCTTCTTTACGACAGTAACAGCGCTTGGCGTTACCGGCTGTGTTCTGAACGGATTTGTAACGGGCTGGGTCGTGTTTATTGTTATCAATATCCTGACCAGGATCTGTTATAACGCATCTTTGATGTTTTACGATTCCATGCTCAATGATGTGACGACAGAAGAACGTATGGATGAGGTGTCCTCCTATGGATTTGCCTGGGGGTATATCGGTTCCTGCATTCCGTTTCTGATTGCACTGATTGCGTACGTACTTGGACCGGACATGCTCGGAAAACTTTCCGGCGGCGTATCAAAGGCGATCGGTTTTACCGTTACAGCACTTTGGTGGCTCATCGTAACCATTCCTCTGATCCGCAGTTACCAGCAGAAAAATTACGTGGAAAAAGAGCCGCATGCCGTAAGAAATGCATTTGGAAGAATTTTAAAAACGCTGAAAAATATTGCGCTGCATGACAAAAAGGTTCTGTTTTTCCTGATCGCCTTTTTCCTGTATATCGATGGTGTAGGAACAATCATCGATAACTGTATCAATATCGGCACGGATCTGAATCTGAATACGGTAGGGCAGGTTATATTTCTGCTTGCCACGCAGGTGGTAGCATTTGGCGGTTCTATGATTTTTGCGAAGCTGTCGAAAAAGTATGATACGGTGACACTGATCCTGGTGTGCATCGCAGGTTATTTTTGTGTGGCGCTGTATGCGCTGACGCTGCGCACGCTGGTGCATTTCGCAATTCTGGCATTTGGTGTGGGCTGCTTTCAGGGCTCGATCCAGTCTCTGTCGCGCTCATACTATTCAAAAATCATTCCGGCTGAAAATTCAGGTGAATATTTCGGACTTTATGATATCTTCTGCAAGGGAGCGTCTTTCCTTGGCTCGGCTGTAATTGCCGCAGTCAAGCTCGCCGGCGGTACGATTAATGTAGCGGTAGCTTGTCTGGCAATTTTCTTTGCACTTGGTTTTGTATTTCTGAAGATTGCGGATAAGCAGGAGTGTGCGAGGCAGCAGTAAAAAACAGAAAATTGAAGACAGAAAATCAAAAACAGAAAACGGAAAATCAAAAACAGAAAATAGAAAACAGAAAAAATAAGCGAGTTGGAATTCGGTATTATACCGAAGACCGGCTCGCTTTTTATGACAGGTTATCTCAGCAGGGAAGTACAGCAGCTGGTGCAGCTTCATATGATATGGCAAAGAAGATTAGCGGGAAATGAGAATGAGCGATCGGAAAAATGATCAGAAAATAGAAAATCTGCTGAATCTTGCGCTGAATACACCGCAAAAGGAGCGTGAGAAATCAGAGCTTCTGGAGAGCGGATATCAGCCATATACACGCACCTGGCAGGTCATTGTGCGCTGTGGCAGTGATTTTGTAAAAGTGGCGAAGGATAAATTCGGGGAGCGATGGAAGATTACGGAGCTTTCCGGGGGTTATGCGATCGTGACACTTGCGGAGCAGGATATAGAGCTGCTGGCCGCGCTGAGTCAGGTGGAGTATATTGAGAAACCAAAACGCCTTTATTTTGCTGTGGAGCAGGGACGTCGTGAATCCTGCATTTCAGCAGTGCAAAGCGGAGTTGGCGGACTGGAGGGAGGAGGAGTCCTGATTGCCGTGATTGACTCAGGAGTCGATTATTTTCATCCTGATTTTCGAAAGCAGGACGGGACAACCAGGATTCTGACCTTGTGGGACCAAAGCATATCCGGAGGGGAAAAATCATTTGGCAGAATTCCGGAGGGCTTTGCACAGGGAATGGAATACACCAAAGCAGAGATTGATGCGGCACTTGCCGCAGGAAGCAGACAGGCGGGACTTATGCTCGTTCCGGAAGAGGATTTAAGCGGCCATGGAACAGAGGTGCTTGGAATTGCAGCCGGAAACGGGCAGGCATCCGGCAGAAAATATCGGGGAGTCGCGCCGCAGGCAGAGCTGATCGTGGTGAAGCTTGGCACCCCGGAAGCGGATGGCTTTCCGCGTACGGCAGAAGTGATGCAGGCGGTAGAATATGTGGTGCGCAAAGCAGAAGAGCTCAGACGGCCGGTGGCAGTGAATCTGAGCTTTGGAAATGTTTACGGATCACATCTCGGAAACACACTGCTTGAGACGTATCTTGACCAGATGGCAAATCGCTGGAAAAGTGTCTTTGTGACAGGGATGGGAAATGAGGCAGCAACAGACGGTCATGCATCCGGCCATCTCAAGGAGAAGGAAGGTGCCAGGAGCATTGAGTTCACAATCGGAGAGCAGGAAACGTCGCTTGCGGTGCAGCTCTGGAAAAACTATGCGGATGCGTACCGGGTTGAGATATATGATCCCATCAACCGTCAGGTGGGACCTCTTGGCAGGGAAACAGGAGCAGCGCAGTATCAGTTTGGCAGCACAGTGCTGCTGGTCTATTATGGGGAACCGGCACCTTATCAGGGGCAGCAGGAGATTTTTCTGGAATGGCTTCCTGCGTCAGAAGGGCAGTATCTGGAAAGCGGCATCTGGAAAATCGTACTGACGCCGGAAAAAATTGTGGATGGCAGATATGATCTGTGGATGAGTGATGGCCGTGCGCGGGGATCTTATACCCGTTTTTTGCGTCCGAATCCCGGGGTGACACTTACGATCCCCTCCGCGGCTTCGCGTATTCTGGCAGTTGGAGCATATAATTCACGCACAAATGGATATGCAGCGTTTTCCGGACGCGGGTGGCCTGGAAAAACACACGGAGTCCGGCCTGATCTGGTGGCGCCGGGTGTTGAAATCACAACCACTGCACCGGGCGGCGGATACAGAACGGTAACCGGAACTTCATTTTCCGTTCCATTTGTGACCGGAAGCGCAGCGCTTCTGATGGAGTGGGGGATCGTAAGAGGAAACGATCCGTTTCTGTACGGAGAAAAGGTGCGGGCGTATCTTCAAAGAGGCGCAAAACCGCTTCCAGGGTTTGAGGTGTATCCGAATGAGATGGTGGGGTATGGGGCACTTTGCACAGCAAAAAGTCTCCCTCAGGAGTGAAAACAAATATGAAAAATTGTACAGTTGCTATTAGAAGTGAAATGATATAATAAGTACAGTGAAATTAGCTGATGTTACAGAAGAAGGAGGCAGCGGCCATGCAGCAGGAATTCATTACAGTAACTTTCAATCGTACTAAAATTGCGATCCGGTGTGCAGATATTCTTTATGTGATCATGTCAGATGATTATTGTACGATTCATATATTTGATGGAAGTGTTTACCGTTGCCGGATGACACTGAAAGAATTAAAGAGGCAGTTAAATGAAGAGTTTATGGAGGTAAAACGAGGCTGTATGATAGCCGTGTCTGCAATCAGTGATATTGGAGATAAGGTTTTACTGTCTAATGGTGAGGAAATCTGCTATACAAAGCGGAAAAAAAAGGCTCTCAGAGAAGAACTGCAGAAAAAGCAGGAACTTATGATTGCAAAGATCAGTAAAAAAAAGCTGCCGTTTACACCTGAAGAATATCGCAGCTATTATAAGATATGTGACACTTTTCCTTTTGCATTTACAGATATAGAAATGGTATTTAATGAAGAAAAAAAGGCAGTAGACTGGATCTTTCGATATGGAAATGAAGCGTTGGCTGCACTGGAAAAGCTGCCGTTAGACAAGATGATCGGAAGTTCCTTTTCCAGCCTTTTTTCCAATATGGATTCAAAATGGCTTCAGAGTTATGAACGCGCCACTTTGTATGGTGAAACACTGGAAATCATGGATTATAGTCCGGAAATAGATACGAATCTGAAAATTATATGTTTTCCTACATTTCCAGGGCACTGTGGATGCATTTTGTTTAATGCAGACAAAATGAAAACTATCAGTGAAGAAAATCACCTGGTCAGGTTGGCTGCAGTTTCTATGAAAGGTAATCTCACTATATAAAGAAATGTCGTTTTACCGCTTATCAGGCTGTTTTACCGCAATTAAAATGTCATTTTACCACAACTCGATTGTTTCCCTGGTATATTCATGCTATATTTCTATTAAAGCAATAAGCAATGGATCGGAAATTTTTTGTAGGAAAAGGGGGCAAATAGCATGAAAAGAAAAAACGTAATTACTTTGACCACTGCCGCATTGACACTTACCATGACTGTCAGTGCCGCTCAACCGCAATTGCAGCATCAGAATTAACGGCGGAAAGCAAACCGGCAACCCGGTATACGATTGATGCGAATCAGAAAGTGTATGCATTGCTGGATTTCGAGGATACTGCGGAGTTTGAGAATGCGACCAAAGGTTTGCTGGCTTCTCCGGATACTCTGGATATTTTTGATGAAAACGGGAAGGTTGTATGGAGTCAGACGGCATATGCTTTTCTGGATCAGGACGCTCCGGATACAGCGAATCCCAGCCTTTGGAGAAATACACAGCTGAATCATATTTATGGCCTTTTTGAAGTAACCGATGGAATTTATCAGGTGCGTGGCTATGATATGTCCAATGTCACATTCATAAAAGGTGATACAGGATGGATTGTAGTAGATCCATTGATGAGTGTAGAGTGTGCACAGGCGGCTTTTGCCCTGGTGGAAGAGAATCTGGGCACTTTTCCTGTAAAGGCAGTGATCTACAGCCATTCCCATGTTGATCATTTCGGTGGAGTCAAGGGAATTGTTTCGGAAGAAGAGGTACAAGCCGGCAATGTGCAGGTAATTGCACCGGAAGGCTTTGAGAAGCATGCTGTCAGCGAGAATATTTATGCAGGTACTGCTATGGGACGAAGAGCAAGTTACCAGTATGGAACAATGCTTGAGGATGGTGAAACAGGATCCCTTGCCATTGGTATTGGTATGGGACAGTCCAAAGGCAGCACAAGTTATATTTCTCCTACACTTGAAATCACACAAACTGGTGAGAAGCATACCATTGACGGAGTGGAAATTGAATTTCAGCTTACTCCGGGTACCGAAGCACCGGCAGAGATGA
>OGPP01001305.1_pt1 | contig 19664 bp, 16 predicted proteins | sample 1553021 | NCBI WGS metagenome assembly OGPP01 (sample SAMEA2580217, study PRJEB22360) | human gut metagenome | biome: human gut; feature: human-associated habitat; material: faeces | place: Denmark | collected 2008/2010
AACTTACGGCTAGCAATATAGATAATATAGTGAAGGTGTTTACAGAACGCGAGAATTTGGATCATGTGTCATATTTGGCTCCATATGAAGAGATAAAAGAAAATGATTACAACTTATCTCCTTCAACATATATAGAGGCTTTAGATAATAGAGAAGCAATAGACATTGATGAATTGAACGCGGAAATTGATTCGATAATCGCACAGGAAGACAAGTTAAAAATAATAGTCCAACAAATTGTTGATGAAATGAGGGATGCATATGAATAAGATAGAGAAACTTATTAAGCAAATGTGTCCGCAAGGAGTGCCAACGAAAAAACTATGTGATATTGCATCGTATAAAGATGGAGCGGCACACGAGCATATAATGGGTGAAACTGGCAAATATGTTGTAACGAAGGTTAAGTTCATATCATCGGATGGATCATTTAGAATGTATGCAGATAAAAGACTGTCACCTGTTGAGAAAAATGACATAATCATGGTTATGAGTGATCTTCCTAATGGCAAATCACTTGCAAAATGTTTTTTGATTGACGAAGATAATAAATATACGATTAATCAACGAGTTTGTTCCTTAACACCAAATGAGGATTATGTTATTCCAGAATATTTGTATTATGTTTTGAACAGAAATAAACAATTGTTGAAATATGATACAGGATATACACAGACCCATTTAAAGAAAGCTTATATTCTTAAGGTAGAAGTACCTATTCCACCGAAAGAAATTCAAAAGGAAATTGTAAGGATATTAGATGGATTAAAGCGATACATCAGTATAATTGAACAAGAATTGAACCTAAGAGAGAAGCAAGCTGATTGGGCACGGCAAATACTATTAAACAGAAAAGACGACAAGTGTACAAGAAAACTTGCTAGATGTTGCAGTTTAGAAAAAGGAAAGACTGCCATTCAAAAAGCAACTCCAGGAAAATATCCAATGGTTGTTACTGCGGCGGAAAGAAAATCATCTGATGATTTTCAATTTGATAGACCAACAGTTTGCATACCGTTGGTTTCTTCAAGAGGACATGGCGTGGCTTCTATAAATCAATTGTTCTATCAGGAAGGACAATTTGCATTAGGCAATATTTTATGTGGTGTCACTCCGGTTAATCCAGAGGAATTGGATGCAAAATACTTATTTTATTATCTTAATTACAAAAAGGATATATTAATAGTGCCATTAATGAAAGGTGGTGCTAACGTGTCTGTTACAGTGGATGCTTTGAAGAAAATAAAAATATCCTATCCTACAGTTGAGATTCAGAAAGATGTTGTTCAGAAGTTGGAGCAGTTCGATTTGCTATGCGAGACAATCGAGAAAGAAATTGCAGCGAGAAAAAAGCAATATGACTTTTTTTTAGAGAAAGTTATGGAAGCTATATATTAAGGGGGTGTTCGGTTTGCCATTTATTAATATAGTTGCAGAAACAAATAAGAATACGGTTATCACGAGATATGAGCCTGTAAAAATACACTCTGATCAGTATCAGAGTGAGGCTGAATTAGAAAAAGAATTTATACATATGCTTTCCGAACAGGGGTATGAATATATTCAGATCCATTCAGAAGAAGAAATGGTTTTAAATATACGCCATCAATTAGAATTACTTAATGCGTACACTTTTTCAGATACAGAATGGGAACGCTTTTTTAAGGACTGTATAGCAAGTAGTAATGATGGCGTAGTAGAGAAAACACGTAAAATTCAGGAAGATAATGTTCAAGTTCTTAAACGCGATGATAATATGACCAAAAACATAACGCTTATTGATCGTAAGAACATTCACAATAATAAGCTTCAGGTCATCAATCAGTACGTAGTCACCACTGATCAGGGAGCCCGCCATGACAATCGTTATGATGTAACTGTTTTGGTAAACGGATTCCCGATGGTACATATAGAGTTGAAACGTAGAGGCGTGGCTATTCGTGAAGCCTTTAACCAGATAAACAGATATGAGAGAGATTCTTTCAGTGCTGGTTATGGCTTGTTTGAGTATGTTCAGATTTATGTTATTTCCAATGGAACTAACACGAAGTATTACTCGAACAGTACCAGATATAATGCAGTTAAGGACGCTGAGGCTGCTAAGACAAAGAAAGGAAAGACAAGCAATAGCTTTGAGTTTACTTCATTCTGGGCTGATGCAAATAACAGAGTTATTCCGGATTTGATTGACTTTACAAAGACTTTCTTTGCGAAGAATACCCTCCTGAATATTTTGACAAAGTATTGCATTTTTACATCCGAGAATATGTTGATGGTTATGAGGCCATACCAGATTACTGCTACAGAGAGAATCCTTAACAGAATAGAGATTGCACATAGTTATCATAAGCAGGGAGATATTGCAGCTGGCGGTTATATTTGGCATACAACTGGTTCTGGAAAGACACTGACATCCTTTAAAACAGCAAGACTTGCATCAAGCCTGCCTTATATTGATAAGGTTTTATTTGTAGTAGATCGTAAAGATTTGGATTACCAGACCATGAAAGAATATGACAGATTTGAGAAAGGTGCTGCAAATAGTAACTCATCAACAGCTATTTTGGAAAGACAGCTTAGAGGAACAAAAGAGAAGATTATTATTACTACAATTCAGAAGCTTTCATCGTTTATTAAGAAGTTTAAGGAACATCCTGTATACAATAAGCAGGTTGTAATTATCTTTGATGAATGTCATCGTAGCCAATTTGGAGATATGCATGCAGCAATTGTAAGTAATTTTAAGAAGTATTATATGTTTGGATTTACCGGTACACCGATTTTCCCTGCTAATGCTGGTTCAGTAAGGAATCCAAAATTCTTTACTACAGAGCAGACTTTTGGGGATCAGCTTCATTCATATACGATTGTGGATGCTATTAATGATAAGAATGTGTTGCCGTTTAAAGTAGAATACCACAAAACAATGGAAATGGAACCTGATATTGATGATGAACAGGTTCGTGATATTGATAGGAAGAAGGCTTTTGAGGCTCCCGAAAGAATATCATTAATTGCAAAATATATACTGGAGCATTTTGATCAGAAGACATATCGTGGAGATAAGTCTTATGTGTATAATACACTCACAAATATTTCTGAGGTTGCATCTGCGGATAGGGGCAAGGTAGAAGAGATTAAGCAAAAGCAGAGATTAAGTGGTTTCAATTCTATTTTTGCAGTATCATCTGTGGAAATGGCTAAGGCGTATTACGAGGAATTCCGTAAACAGATTAAAAATGATCCGACAAAGGATCTAAAGATTGCAGTTATTTATAGTTATGGTGCAAATGAAGAGGAACAAGATGGAATTTTGAATGAAGAAAATCCGGAAGATACTTCAGCTCTTGATCAGACAGCGAGGGATTTCTTAGATGGAGCCATAAATGATTATAATATGATGTTCCATACAAATTATGATACATCCAGTGACAAGTTTCAGAACTATTATAAGGATGTATCTCTTCGTATGAAGAATAAAGAGCTGGATATGCTCATTGTCGTAAATATGTTCCTGACAGGATTTGATGCGACTACTCTTAACACACTTTGGGTGGATAAGAATCTTAAAATGCATGGCCTTATCCAAGCATTTTCACGTACAAATCGTATTTTGAACAGCATTAAGACATTCGGTAATGTTGTATGCTTTAGAAACTTGCAGAAGCGTGTAGACGCTGCTATCTCATTATTTGGAGATAAAAATGCAGGTGGAATTGTATTGCTGCAGAGTTTCAAGGATTACTACTATGGATATGAATCAGCGGATGGTAAGTCAATGCCTGGTTATATTGATATGATAGAGGATCTTAATAACAAGTTTCCTCTTTCAGAACCTCAGATTATCGGAGAGCAGAATCAGAGAGAGTTTATTGCTTTGTTTGGTGCAATCCTTCGTATGAGAAATCTGTTGGTTGCGTTTGATGAATTCAAAGAGAAAGAGCTTCTGGCTGAAAGAGATTTTCAGGATTATCTTGGAAGATATCAGGATTTACGTGATGAATGGAAACGTAAGCGTGAGAATGGAGAAAGTACAGATATCATTGATGATATTGTATTTGAAGTTGAACTTATTAAGCAGGTAGAAATAAATATTGATTACATTCTGATGCTTGTTAAGAAATACCATGATTCTCATTGCGAAGATAAAGAAGTACTAATTTCTATCCGCAAGGCTATTGATGCCAGTCCTGAGCTGAGAAGTAAAAAAGAGCTTATTGAGAACTTCATTAATGGCGTAAATGAAATAGATGATGTCATGATTGAATGGCAGGACTATGTGGTTGAAATGCGTGAGAAGGAGCTAGTTATCATCATTGAACAGGAAAGACTCAAACCGATTGAAACAAGAGTATTCATGGAGAATGCATTTCGGGAGGGTGAAGTTAAGACGGTAGGAACTGATATCGATAAGATATTGCCACCTGTTAGCAGATTCGGCGGTGGTAACAGAGCTGCTAAAAAGAAGACTGTTATTGACAGATTGAAGGCTTATTTTGAGAAATACTACGGACTTGGCGCTGCTACCTTTGTGGCGAAGCGAGAGGAAGATAAAGTTATTACTTACGACTTTACTAACTCCAAGATATCTATGGTAGCAGAGGACACAAGAGAATATGGCAAAAAAGAAGATTAAGGGGTGAAGCTATAGAAAATGCCAAAGATAGATGAAAGAATACGTGACATTGACAAAGCAATTTGCCAGAATATAGATTTGATAGATTTTGAGACAGTTTCAAGAGCTTTGGTATCGCAGAATCTTCTGAGCCAGTCGAGAAATCTTGTAGAGCATGTTGCTGTAAAGGCATATGCAGATGCAAAGGGTGAAGATTTAGAAGCAGACTGGGAAACTATCCCAGCTGCTACCGAATATATCAAACACCATAATAAGTTCCAATTTTTGCGAAAGTTTCATAATTTTCTGCAGGAATCCAAGTCTCATTATACACCTGATGGAGAAGGTGCTGAGAGACTTGTATTGAAATATTATAAGTTTTATATGATATTGAGGAATTTTGTGAAGCAAGAATATCAGATGGATATCCTTCACAACCTTGAGAAATTTCCTATAAATACGGATCATGCGGTTCAAGAATATCATGACAAAATTGCAGAGCGACTGGAGCTTAGGAGAGAAATCAGGGATCTCACTCACAATCCTAGAATGTATGTGCACAAAGTAGTACCGTTTGTGTCTGGAAATAATGTGTATTATGAAATAGTGCTCACTCCAGCATATGATACGACAAGTAAGTTTGATAGATTCGTATGTTATTCAAAGATAATGGTTCCATCACATTATTCAGCCAAGATGGATATCTATTATGAAACCATTGAGGTGGATGGACGAAAAATGCCTGTAAATATTCTTACGGATTTTATGGTATCTATTAGACCGTGCGAACTGAATAACTTTGCAAAGGTTTTTGGGGATGATATCAAAATGTCACCCAGCCATTCTGAATATATTGGAATGATGCAGTATCTCTCTAATTCTGGTGCAAGCTTGTTGGATGTGGTGACTGCTCCGAGAGATATTTATACTCTGATAAAGCAGAAGATGTTTGGAAAGAGCCAGGTACATTATTTTGAATATGTTCTGGATAAATGCAGGAGATTAATCAGAACTAAGGGTGCAGGCTCTACGACAGTAAGATATCTACTTCATACTTTGAATAATAAAGTGATAAAGAATCAACTGGGTAGCGGTAGTTGTTGGAAGCTATCCGATTTGTATCTTGATTGGGGATGTATACCATTTGATCAGATGCCTTTTGCAACATCATTAAGACAACATAACCCAGAGAGTGCAGAGTTATTTGGCAGTTTGTCAGCAGATAACAGGAAGCATGAGTTTGTTGCCAGATACATTCTTTCCAATATGAGTACCAATGCTGTTTTATATACGCCTGTGAAAGAACTAGAAGAATATACAGATAATTTGGATGCTGAAATAACGGCATTCAATAATCGTTTGTATTTCAAGCATACCAATAGACGGATTGAGAAGTTTGGCCAGAACTTATATATTCAGGGAGCATTTCAAAATACAAAGAAGATTATTGACAAGCTTAAGGAAATGTCAACAGAGGGCATTCCAGAATATCAGGAAGACGTGAGCTTCTGGTTGGATCTGATCGCTGATGTGGACAGTGAAGAGAAGAAAAATATATTACAGAATATGTTTGATAAGACCAAAGTGTCCTTAATTTACGGTGCAGCCGGTACCGGAAAAACATATTTGATTAACCACATTGCCAATTATATGAGGGAGAAATCCATTCTGTTTTTAGCTAATACCAATCCAGCGGTTGAAAATCTGAGACGTAAAGTTACAGCAATAGATCCACAGAAATGTGAATTTATGACGATTAAGAAATTCCTTATGTCGAGATATAATCGTACAGATTACGATATTCTTGTAATGGATGAGTGCAGTATGGTTAGTAATTCTGATATGGCAGATATCATTGATAAAATCTCTTGCGAGATCATGATACTGGTAGGCGATACATATCAGATTGAATCCATAACATTTGGTAACTGGTTCTCAATGGCAAAGTACTTTGTTCCGGCATACGCATGGAATGAATTAGAAAAGCCATATAGAACAAAGGATGAACATTTGCTGGAGTTCTGGAGAAAAGTAAGAAATCTGGATGATGATTTGACAGAATATATTGTTAATCATCGTTATTCTACCAGTTTGGATTCATCGGTGTTTGATAAGAAGTCAGCGGATGAGATTATTCTTTGTCTAAATTATGATGGTCTTTATGGCATTAATAATATCAATAGATTTTTACAAGAGAATAATAAGTCGAAAGCATACCGCTGGGGGCTTTGGACATTTAAGGTTGGAGACCCTATTTTGTTCAATGAGTCGGAACGATTTATGCCAGTTCTTTACAATAATTTGAAAGGAAAAATTGTTGATATTTCATTGGATGAAGAAGAGGACTGCATATGGTTTTCTATCAAGGTCGAGAAGGAAATCTCAGAAGATGAGGTATGGCATACAGATTTGAAATTGTTGGAATCGGATGAAGAAGGTAAATCAATTGTGAAGTTCCGTGTTACAAGGAAGAAAGATTCTGATGATGACAAGGAATTTGCGGATGATACAGATATTCCATTCCAAATAGCTTATGCTGTTTCTATTCATAAGGCGCAGGGTTTGGAATATGATTCGGTCAAAGTGATTATCACAGAAGAAGTGGATGAAATGATAACTCATAATATTTTCTATACTGCGATAACACGGTCTAAAAAGCATCTGAAAATCTATTGGAGCCCAGAGACTCAGGAGAAGGTTATCGGTGGATTCGAATTGGCTGATGCAAAAAGAGATGCATCAATTTTTAAAGCACAGACAGGAATGAAGATGTATAAAGTGAGGTAGGTGCACTAAAATGTGATTTGCAGCCTGTTTGGACTGCTGATAGATATGAATGAAAGTATAAACAATGGAAGGGGGGATATTGTTGCAGACATTATATATATTCGGCAATGGTTTTGATATAGCACATGGAATAAGAACGCCATATGCAGCTTTTAGAGAATTTTTGAAAGAGAATCATGAGTCTTTTTTAACTACTTTCGAAAGTATGTATAATATTCAACCCTTAGATGATACGGAACCCTGGTATACGAAAGAGGCTCAAGAAAGATGGGATAAGTCGGTTATTAATGATTTGTGGTGGAGTTTTGAAGAAAAAATAGGGCATCCGGATGTTGAGGGAATGTATGATTCTGCTTATTCTATGGTAGATACAATGCCTATGGAGGGCATAATTGATACTATGAATGTATACTGGAGGGAACAATACGGATTTGTAGATAAACTCCAAAAGTACGTATTAGAATGGTTACAAACTATTGATACATCCCAAGCTATGTGTAAAAAAGATAGTCTCATTAATAACAGAAATGATCTGTTTATGAGTTTTAATTACACAGATACTCTTGAAAAGGTTTATGGCATAAAAGACGTACTTCATCTGCATGGAGGTATCCCATCATGTTGTGAAATAGCCCCTATAATGGGACATGGAAATAAGTACATAATTGATTTATATCGCAGGAAAGCAAAAGAGGCGCAGGAGGAATATGTTGAATGGTATGAAAGCATATGTAATGCAATTGCTGATTTTTGTGAGTCGTTGTATAAGGATACGGATGCGATAATAAGTGAGAATGATGATTTCTTTTCAGCTTTGAGGGATGTTAATCAAGTTGTATGTCTGGGATTGTCTTTTGGAGATGTTGATGTTCCATACCTTGATAGAATTGAATATGAAGTTCGTCCAGAAACAAAATGGTTGGTTTACTATCATAGTGATGAGGATCTTAAGCGCCTGAAAAGCGTTTTTGGAATTACGGGTATTTCAAGAAAGTTTGAAGTATACTTTCGTAAAAGTGATAACTTCTGGGACAGGTGAAAGTAGGTGACTTCTTTGGAATTAATAGATGAGATTGAAGAACTAATTATGATGCATCAGGAAGGTCCTTATTGGGATTTCAAGCGGGAGTGGTATGATGATAGTAAGGATGGAGATCTGCTTATTGATATAATTTGTATGGCTAATAATCTGGTGGATAGAGATGCGTATATTATTATTGGTGTCAACGAAGAATGTGATTATGCTATACATGATGTGTCACAGGATGCAAATCGTAGAAATACGCAGATGCTTACAGATTTTATCAGAGGTAAGAAATTTGCAGGTGATTTTCGCCCGGTTGTTACTGTGGAGCAAGTACACTTGGATGGTGGGCTGGTAGATGTTATTGTGGTTCATAATAGTATAAATACACCATATTACTTGAAAGAAAAGTATAAGGGAATATTTGCTAATAATATTTATGTAAGGCTTCAAGATAGTAATACACCAGTTGATAAATCTGCTGATTTTCATCATGTTGAGTATCTTTGGAAGAAAAGATTTGGAATGCTGCTTTCACCAATTGAAAAAGTGAAGTTGTATCTGAAGCATCCTGAACATTGGGCGAACAGTCCAGCAAGCGAAGATAAGAAATACTATAAGTATGCTCCGGAATTTACGATTGATCATACTTATGAACCGGAGGATGGTAGGGATGGTTATGAGTACTATTTGTTTGCCCAGACCGATTCAAGACCGCATTGGAGTGAAATAAGAATATGTTATCACCAGACTGTTTTGGCAGAGCTTGGTGGGGTGATTCTTGATGGTGGTAGGTATTTTACTGCAACACCGGATAGGGATGGAATATCGCTTACAGAATATCATAATTGGGATGTGCCGTATCGTTATATGGTAAAAGGAAATCTAAATCACTTGGTACATGAATTTTATTATGTAGATGATGGTGATGAAGCGCGGCATTCACATAATGAATATGAAGGGTGTATTTTAATATTTGAGGATGAAAAAGAACATCAGCGATTCAAAATATATGTCAGAAAAAACTGGGATAGAAAAGATGAATTTGTAAATGATATATGGATTCCACATATGGAACAACTACCAGGTTATAATATGGATGCCTTTCGTGAAGAGTATCTGAATGTGCAGATTCTTAGAAGGATGCTTCAAGAGTTTAGAAATAATGGTAATACAAAGAATTGATATATTAAGCGGCCTCTGGATAACACCGGAGACCGCTATCCTTTTAATCTTTTTTATAAAAATTAGTTTCATACCCATCGCCTCTAATCAGGATATCAGGCATCCAGTTTGGAGACCTACTCATGATATTGCAGATGGATTTGTAATCAACATCTTGGCTACATTCGATGATAAGCTCATCATGGACATGACCGCAGATGAAACAGTAGGAGAGGTTACGCATGGCAAAGCAGAGAAGATCTCTGGAGACTGCCTGTACGATGTTTTCAACGAATTTCGGACCGTAGCTTTCAATTCTTTCCCATTTCTTGGTAGAACCGACACCTTCATAGGTTACTGATTCACCGCCGAATCGATTTTCTCCGATGCGAGGCTTTACATAGCTAAGAGTTCTGCCAGAAGGAAGCTTGATGAAGAGCATTCCGCTTCGGCAGAGGAATTTGATTCCATTTACTTCTGTGGGAACTTTCATTTTGATAGCAGTTTTAACTGCATTATCGACATTCCACCAGAAGGCTGTAATATTCGGATTGGAAGCACGCCAGGAATCAACCAGTGGCTGAAGTTCATCCTCTGTTAACCCCATATCCAAAGCTCCCATAGATATCAGAGCACCGACGGAACCACCATATCCTAAGGCAAGCTCTGCAATTTTACCCTTCTGTCTGAGATGTGAATTGATACCGTGCTTTTCGACTGGTACACCAAACATCTGACTGGCAGAAGCACAGTAGATATCTTTACCTTCTGCAAATACTTTGGAACGCCAGGACTCACCGGAAAGATGTGCCAGGACTCTGGCTTCGATGGCAGAGTAGTCAGATACTACGAATTTATATCCCGGTCTTGCAATGAAAGCTGTACGGATAAGCTGACTTAATGTATCGGGAATATCATCATAAAGAAGTTCTAGAGTTTCATAATCACCGGTACGGACAAGCTCACGAGCCTCAGCCAGGTCATTCATGTGATTTTGAGGAAGATTCTGTAACTGGATTAAGCGACCGGCCCATCTTCCTGAACGATTGGCACCATAGAACTGGAACATGCCATGAGTTCTGCCATCCTTACAGACAGCGTTTTGCATTGCCTGATATTTCTTTACAGATGATTTTGCAAGCTGGAGTCTGAGTTTAAGAGCATCGGCAACATCACCGTCGGTATCTTTTATCATAGCTGCCACATCTTTTTTACCAAGGGATTCAGCCTCAATGCCGTTATCAGAGAGCCACTGCTTCATCTGAACTACTGAGTTTGGATTATCAAGGTTAGTAATATTCTGCATAGCAATCATAAGCTCTGCTTTGGACTTTTCATCAAATGCAATAGCATTTTCTACCACATCCATATCCAGCATAATTCCGCGGTCATTGATTTCCTGGTCGAGATGGTATTCTTCCCATACGAAGTCAGGAACCGGGAATTTAGATAATCTCTGTTTAATCGCCATTTCTACGTCAACATCACGTTTGTTATAGGTTTTGAAGGTTTCCCATTTATCAGGGGCATGCTCTGGAAGATTTCTGGTTCTGCCGCCATTTACCTTAGTCGGCTTGCAAGGGCAGCAGAAGTATTTGATGAGATCTTTGCCTTCCTTCATTTTCTGATCTTGTAGTTTAAGGACTGCACCGACACCTTCAAGGGAGAGCGGTAAGCCCATATAGGCTGACCATATCATGGTACACTTCCATGAGGCTGGATCCAGATATTTGGAAGCAGGATCTTCCGGAATACTGTAGCCTTTGAAATGCGCAGGGTGATGTTTTCTAAGCCAGTTGGATAAACAGATTCTTTCAAAATTGGCATTGAAAGCCCACTTTGTAACTGTATCATCAGATAATGCTGTAAGGATATCATCGGGAATGGTATCGCCACAGGCAAGGTCAAATACCTGTACTTCACCACCATCAATAGATACGCCAAACAGTAGTATTTCAAAATTATCAGACTCAGCGTATTTATAGGCTCCACATTTGGAGATATCAACATCGCTGTAGGTCTCTAAATCAATTGACATTTCTTTTATCATAATCTCATTCCTTTACAAAAAGGGCAGCAGCACCGGGGAGTACTGCCGCCTTGATTTTAGTTTCCTTTTGGGGTCTGTTCTTTTGGCTGGAACCATTTTGCTTTTGGGAAAAGCCAGTGAAGGAAACGTTTTGCAACACCCAGGAACCACTTCCAGATTGCAGCAAGTCCCATTAACCAGAAACCGGCTAAGAAGCCTAAAAGGGATCCGCGGATAATAGCATCTAATATTTCATTAATAGAATCCATAGTCATAATATTTTACCTACTTTCTAAGATTGTCACAGGCGGCAGCAGTATTACCACCGCCTGCTTGGTTGTCGTTGTTACATTTGATTATTCAAGGAAATCATCTTCTTCATCAGATGCGAAATCATCCTCAGCTCTAGATTTCCCACCGAGGGGTTCACCATCTCTAATCTTCTGGAGATTGTTAAGTCCACAGGCGATACCCTTGTTTCCGTTGCTGTTGAAAGCGTAGAGATTGATGGAAGCTCTGCCGTAAACACCGGAATATACTTCGGATCTCTCAAGGATAGGCTGACGGTCTGCATCGACGATGCCAGGCGCAGAAGCGCTGTTAGCATTGATGAAATATGCATTTGCATAAGCCGGATCGTCAGGTCTCTCTAAATCACCGTCACGAAGAGGTGTTTTGAGGATGGAGAGTGCAGGAACGGTCTTACCATTTCCCTTAAGCTTGCTCTGGCCTTCCTCATAAGCGGCTTCGATAGCTGCCTTGATTTTGTTAACGGTTACGGTGTCTGACTTGGGAATGATGAGAGAGACACTGTACTTCGGTGCGCCTCCGTTGATGCTCTTAGCATCCCATACATTCGCATAGCTCCAACGTGTATTTACTCCTGTGATTACCTTTGTAGGGTTCTGAATCTTTGCCATAATATTGGTCCTCCTTTTACTCATTAAAATCATCTTGTGCTGTATTCATTGCCGGTCTTTTATCAGATTCCGGTACCAATGTTGGTTTACCTGGTGGCTTATACACAAGCTCACCTAATAGCTCTTCGAATTTCTTCTTTCCGAGCATTGTGCTTATGGCAGTGATGCCAAGAAGCTTTTTCTCATACGGGTCGTAGCCCGCGTCTTTTACTTTGGATGCCACAGCGGCTTCATCAGTAAATTTTCTATTGGATCTTCCTTCTACGATTTTCCAACCATCGAAGTGAACACCGGACTGAGCCTGCTGTAAGGCATATTCTTTGATGTCATTTCCCCAGGAAATCATTTCATCTATCTTTGCTAAGATAGCGGCGATTTCTATGTCATCCAGGGTAGCTGGCATTTCAAAGTCATATTTTGCAAGCTCAAGATTGTATTCGGCGCGCTTTCTGCAGGTGGCTTTTACCTTACAGAACTGACAGTGATCGCCAGCCTTGAATTCTCCTTCGCCTACATAAGCAAGCAATGCGGTAGGTGCCAGGACTTCATCGGCCCATTTCAGAAGATCCTCTCTGGAAATGGTGTAAGTGCTGATGTTGTCACGTCTTGGCTGGAAGATGGTCATTTTAATCTGGTTAATGTCATAGATATCGCCGAAAGCTTCCAATGCACCTAAGGCGTAGCACATCATCTGACTGTTTCCGCCATGCTCATCATCACCGGCACTTACCAGGACACCAAGACCGTGTTTGTAATCGATAATCTGTAGAACCTCATCTGCAACGATGACACAGTCACCGGTTCCAAAGCCGTTTTCAACCCAGCGGGAGAAGTCCAGTCTCTGCTCAATCATGACCTGTGGATCCTTACAGAATTCCTTGGCTGCTTCGATTTGTTCCAAAACATAATTCCTGTATTCCTCTGCGCAGTTTTGCATTTCAGCATCGTAGAATGTCAGGTTTTCTGTCGGATCAGTGACAGCTCTGCCAAGAGCTTTTTCCACAAGATAGGCGCACAGCTCATGACAATCGGTTCCCTGCTGTGCATATTCGGATGTTTGATCCGTAATATTGGCACAGAGCTTTGCGCTTGGTGGGCAGGCTAACCATCTGTGGCTGGCAGAAGCGGAAAGGTATGCATGTTTAGGCATTTCCAATCACCTCTGCTTCCTTAAGAATGGCTGCATAGTCATCAGGATTTACCTGCTTTAACTGCTGTGCACCATATTTCTCAAGAAGCTCCTTGACTTCCTTCTTATATCCGGCGGCTGATTTGGAAGCGAGTACTGCACGAACATCTTCCTTGGTATAGGTAGGTTCCGGTGTTCCCTCTGCTTTAGCCGGTTCAGAAGACTTTGTAGCTTTCTTGGTTGACTTGGGTTCTTTTTTTTCGGGTGCTTCTTCGGTAGAAGAGAAGATGTCTTTGATTGCGTTAGCAGCTTTGATCATTCCTTCGCCGCAGGCAATCATTTCATCAAGCACCTGAGATAATTCACTCATTTTGCTCATCTTGTTTTCCTCCGTTTTCTGTATTCTGTTGTCTTAGATTGGCTGCCAGTCGTTTGGCTACAACACTGATTGCGATGAGAGTGTCAATAAGCTCTTCATCGATGGATGGTGTAGCCTGCTGGCTTTTATCAATCGTTTCTGTCTGCATCTGCAGCACCTCACTTTCCGAATGACTTTCGTGCCTTTCTATCTTCCTAAGCGCATCTGGAAATTGTTTTTCCGGTCGGGAGCATATTTTTTTGAAAAAGTTTTGAAAAGAGCCAGGGCATTTTTCGCTTATATAAGGAAGCGATGCTGCTCTGGCTGTTGCTTTGTAAATATTTTTTTAATTCGACCGGAAAAGTGTAGGTCAAACCCGCTTAGGAAGTTAGGAGGATTTTGTTCCTTACTTTTTTAGAAACGAGGTTTGAGATATGCAGGTAACGATTTTTGCAGCAAACTGCATTGGTCAAGCCGCAAACTGTAGCTATCCCAATAAGGTGACAGTAGTCACGCCGGAGCAGCTTCGGGAGGCGGTGAAGGCAGATCATGTTTGCGCAGAGTACAAAGGAAACTATCGAGGTATTGGTAATTTCATTCGTTCAGATGTGATTGTCATGGATATTGATAATGACCATTCAGAGGAACCGGCAGAGTGGATTACAGCTGAGAAGCTGGAGGGAATATTCCCTGATATGGAATATATGCTTGCTTCCAGTAGACATCATCTGCTTCCAAAGGAGGGCAAGTCAGCCAGACCGAGATATCACATCTATTTTCCTATTTCAGAGATTGCAGATGCAGAAGTGTACGGAAATCTGAAGAAGGCGTTACAAAAGGAATATCCCTTCTTTGATGGAAATGCATTGGATGCAGCAAGATTTATCTTCGGTGCTGATTGTGAAGAAGTATTGGTACATGATGGCTGGATGACTATTGATGAAGAAATTGATGTCAGTCAGTTAGCTGAGGAAGAAGATTTTGATTCCGAGGATTCGGAGAGCGCATCTGGTGGGCAGATTCTGGAAGGTAGCAGAAATAATACTATGAGCCGTTTTGCCGGGCGCGTGCTGAAACGCTATGGAATTACGGAAAAAGCACACGAGGCATTCTTAGAACATGCAAAGAAATGTGATCCGCCGCTACCGGAGTCGGAGCTTAAGACTATCTGGAACAGCGCAGTGAAGTTCTTCAAGAAAAGTATCGTGAATCAGGAGGGGTACGTACCGCCTGATGAATATAATACAGATTTTGAAAGTGCTTCATTAAAACCTGAAGATTACTCGGATATCGGGCAGGCAAAGGTATTGGTTCGAGAGTATGGGAATGAATTGAAATATACGAGTGCTACAGACTTTTTAAGATTCGATGGGGAATGTTGGCGAGAGGATAAGCAGATGGCGATTGGTGCTGTTGAGGAATTCTTGGATCTGCAGCTTCAGGATGCTATGGATGAAGTGGCAAGAGTGGAGAAGGCTTTGGAGGATGCAGGTGTACCGAAGGAATCTATCCAGGCTGGTCCGAAGGAGCTTCTGAAAGAGGTTGATGGAAAGCTTATTCCTTTGGTTTATATGCTGATGGGAGCCCAGACTTATTTGAAATTTGTGCAGAAGAGACGTGATTACAAATATATTGTGTCTGCGGCGAATACGGCGAAGCCGATGATTGCTATTTCCGTGTCTGATTTGGATAAAAACGAGAATCTGATTAACACACCTTATGCAACCTATGACCTTCGAAAAGGGCTTGCAGGGGAACTGCCTCATAATCCGGAGGATTTGATTACTAAGATTACGGCCTGTTCACCCGGAGAAGAAGGGAAACAGATATGGTTGGATGCTTTGAAGCTTTTCTTTTGTAAGGATCAGAAGCTGATTGATTATGTGCAGGAGACTGTTGGCATGGCTGCAATCGGCAAGGTGTACCAGGAGAATATGATTATTGCTTATGGCGGCGGTGCTAATGGTAAGAGTACCTTTTGGAATACTATTTTCAGAGTACTTGGCAATTATGCAGGAAAGCTTTCAGCTGAGGCACTGACCATGAATTGCAAGAGAAATGTGAAACCGGAGATGGCAGAGCTTAAGGGGAAACGTCTCATCATTTCTTCGGAAATGGAGGAAGGTATGAGACTGAATACCGCTGTGGTGAAACAGCTTTGCTCTACAGATGAGATACAGGCAGAGAAGAAGTATAAGGATCCGTTTTCATTTGTACCGTCACATACATTGGTTCTCTATACCAACCATCTTCCAAAGGTAGGAGCCAATGATGACGGTATCTGGAGAAGGCTGGTGGTCATTCCCTTCAATGCAAAGATTACAGGTAAAAGTGACATCAAGAATTATGCGGATTATCTGTTTGAGCATGCAGGTCCTGCAATTATGAGCTGGATTATTGAAGGGGCGAAGAGAGCGATTGATAAGAATTTCCATACAACACTTCCGGATGTCGTAGAGGCTGCTGTCCAGGCATACCGCGAGGAAAATGACTGGCTGGGGCAGTTTCTGGAGGAATGCTGTGAGATTGATCCATCTTATAAGGAAAAATCGGGTGAATTGTATCAGGCTTACAGAGCGCATTGCATGCAGAACGGCGAATATATCCGTAGTACCACGGATTTCTATTCTTCGATGGACAAGGCTGGCTATAACCGTATTCGCAAGAATACCGGAGTGCAGGTCGTGGGATTGAAGCTTAAGGAAGGACAGGATTTTTTGGAGTAAGAAAAAGCCCTTTTGTGTAGGTCGTTAACCTCAGTACATAAAAGTCCCTTTAGGAAGAATTTGAATAAATATCTGCTTAAGAGAGTTTTACGGAACGAGGTACTCGACCTGCACACCTGTTAAGAATGATGGAGGCGTGCGATGCGTGAAAAATATATTGAACAGAAATTAGTGAGAGAAGTTAAAAAGCGTGGTGGCTTGTGTGAGAAGTGGAATTCCGGCTCATCGGGCTGGCCCGACCGACTTGTTTTATTACCTGATGGGAAATTTGGGTTGGTGGAAGTGAAGGCGCCGGGAAAGAAGCCAAGAGTTTTACAGGAGCACAGGCATGACCAGTTAAGGTCTCTTGGATATAAAGTATTCGTCCTGGATGATGCAGGACAGATTGGAGGGATTCTTGATGGAATACAAACCGCATGATTATCAGCAGTTTGCAATCAATTATATATTAGAACACCCGATAGCAGCCGTGATACTTGGGATGGGACTTGGTAAGACCAGTATTACGTTGACAGCCATCGAGCAGCTTATTTATGACAGCTTTGAGGTAAGTAAGGTCTTGGTGGTAGCACCACTTAGAGTTGCGAGAAATACCTGGAGTGATGAAATCCATAAGTGGGATCACCTGAAACATCTGAGATATTCTATTGTTCTTGGTTCTGCAGCTGAGAGGAAAAGAGCTCTGGAAGCGGATGCAGATATTTACATTATCAACCGTGAAAATCTGCAGTGGTTGATTGAACAGAGTGGCGTGAAGTTTTTCTGGGATATGGTAGTTCTGGATGAGCTATCCAGCTTTAAAAATTGGAACAGTAAACGCTTTAAGGCTTTTATGAAGGTTCGCCCGAAGGTACAGAGAGTAATTGGACTTACCGGAACGCCTTCCAGCAATGGACTGATGGATCTGTTTGCAGAATTCAAATGTCTGGATATGGGAGAAAGACTTGGAAGATTTATCAGCCAGTATCGTGTGAATTATTTTGTGCCAGACAGGATGAATGGTCCGATTGTTTATTCTTATAAGCTAAGAAATGGAGCTGAGGAACAGATTTATGAGAAGATTTCCGATATCACGATTTCCATGAAAGCCTTGGATCATCTTCGGATGCCGGAGCTAATCAGTAACAGTTATCCGGTTTATATGGATGCCGATGAGGCAAAGATATATGCGGACATGGAAGAGGATTTATTTATTCCTTTGAAGAAGGGAGAGATTACAGCGGCAAATGCAGCAACTCTTTCAGGGAAGCTCCTTCAGATGGCAAATGGTGCTGTGTATTCAGATGAGGGAGACGAAATCGTTATTCATGATCAGAAGTTGGATGCCCTTGAGGATATGATTGAAGCAGCAAATGGCAGACCTGTTATGGTGGCTTACTGGTTCAAACATGATTTATCAAGGATTATGCGAAGACTTACTGAGAAAAAGATTCCTTTTGAAAAATTGGATTCTGAGGAAAGCATCAGAAAATGGAATCGTGGGGAACTGCCTGTGGCATTAATACATCCAGCTTCTGCCGGGCATGGTTTGAATCTACAGTCTGGTGGAAATATGCTGATATGGTTTGGTCTTACATGGAGCCTGGAATTATATCAGCAGACTGTAGCTAGATTATGGAGGCAGGGACAGACAGCGGAGACGGTTGTGGTTCAGCATATTATTACTGCAGGTACGATAGATGAAGATGTCATGAAGGCGTTAGCTAATAAGGATATGACACAGAATAGATTGATTGCTGCAGTAAAAGCGAGGGTAACACATGGCAGGTAAGAACCAATTTGAAGACCCATATGAAAGAATTGCGAATGCGATTATCCTTAGTGCGGTTGCTGATTACAGAGCCGCACTCAAAAAGGTAAAGCGTAATCCCAAAAGCAAGTCGGCAATAGATGAGGCCTTACAGATTGAGAAGTTTTTCAGAAGTTCGTGGTATCAACAGCTGACTTCGGTAGATGGAGAGTTTCTAATCCGTAAGCTTCAGGACGAAATAAGACAATCAGAGTAAATCCGAGGGAAATTATTTTTTTCGGAGGTGGCTTATGACAGCTAAGGAATATTTGAAGCAGGCATATCTTTTGGATAAGCAGATACAGGTTGAGGTAAAGGAACTGGAACAGCTTCGTGAGATGCGTGGCACGATCCAGGGATGCACTTGTGGAGAAAAGATTGGGACAAATCCCAATAGAAATCTGGAAGCACCATTCATTAAGACCATTGAGAAGATATGGGAGTATGAGCAGAAGATTGATGCAAAGATTAACAGACTGGTGGATCTTCGTGCAGCAATCAATGCGGCAATAGAAAGTATGGAGAATCCGGAGGAAAGACTTCTTCTTAAATACCGCTATCTGAAAAATGAAAGCTGGGAAGATATTTCCTATGACCTGAATGTATCTTATCGTACCGTACACCGTATTCATGCATCGGCATTAAATAATTTTGTTGTACCGGAATAAGGTTGGCACACTTTGTCCCAACAAGGCATAAGCATATGTGTTATTATGATAGTGTCGAAAGTGTACGACAAAGCAGAGCCTTGAGCGAGAGAAATCGCCCAGGGCTTTTTTCGTGAAAGGAAGTGAGCACATGCCTTATAGGAGTAACATACCATGTAAACATCCTGGCTGTGCGGCACTCATTCCGCACGGTCAGATGTATTGTGAGGAACATAAGCCTTTACATACAAAGGACAGAGCTCATGCGGCAGAGCGTGGTTATGGTGCTAAGTGGCAGCGTGAGAGAAGGAAGTTCTTAGAGAGCAATCCATTCTGTGTGAAGTGTTATGAGGAAGGTCATATAACTATGGCTACCGTCGTGGATCATATCGTTCCGCATCGTGGAGACCAGAAACTTTTCTGGGATAGGTCGAATTGGCAGCCTTTATGTGAGCATCATCATAATGTAAAGACGA
>OGPP01001310.1_pt1 | contig 19575 bp, 12 predicted proteins | sample 1553021 | NCBI WGS metagenome assembly OGPP01 (sample SAMEA2580217, study PRJEB22360) | human gut metagenome | biome: human gut; feature: human-associated habitat; material: faeces | place: Denmark | collected 2008/2010
TCGGCTTGGCTACTATTTACAGAACACTTGATCTCTTCACTGAACTTGATTTGTTGAAACGTCTTGATTTCGGCGATGGTCGTAACCGTTATGAATTGAACGACGAAGAGTTTGCTCATTTCCACCATCATTTGATTTGCGTAAAATGTGGCAAAGTATCCGAGTTTGAAGATGATATGCTTGAAACACTAGAATCCATCATTGCTAAAAAATTGAACTTCCGCACTATCGACCATCAATTGAAAGTATATGGTTATTGCAGTGATTGCCAAAATCATATGACTGAAGCAGAGCTTGACAAATTAGAACGTATGGCTCATCACCATGCTTAATGGATATCTATATACGGGACCATTACCGCTTGGTTCTGTAGTGGCTCATAATTGTGGTGCTGCAGGCCTGTTTTCTGACAAGGTGCATCCAGATGTTATCCTTGAAGCTCACGAAGTCGATGGATTGTATATCTTAACAGTTACCATTGGTGAGACAGTTCAGACTTTTGAAGGCCCTGTTTCCTCTATGGGACGACGTCAAATAGGGCAAGCTTTGTTAAGCTATTTGCGTGAATATCAAGGCTTGCCAGTTGATGCACCATGGGGGACTATGGTCGGTGTACGCCCTACAAAGCTACTACATAAATATATAGATACATATGGCTCTGTCCACGCAGCAACTCGTCACATTAGGGACGAGTTTTCTGTGTCTATGGAAAAACTTGCCACTTTAGGCTCTATAGGTGAATATCAACGTCCATTTTTAGCTGATACAGACGATAAAAAGGTGAGTCTCTATTGTGGCATTCCTTTTTGTGACACCCGTTGTGTTTACTGCTCCTTTCCGTATGGACTCTATCAGGACTATGATGGTAAAAGCCAATTTTTAACTGCCTTAGGCCGGGACATAGAGGATATGAAAACTATTGTTGAATCTTATGGCTTAACGGTAGATACCCTCTATATGGGGGGCGGTACACCGACGGTATTAGGGGACGAAGACTTTCACCAAGTTCTGAAACAGCTGTCTATACTTGTTCCTGAAGGTCATGAGTTTACTGTAGAAGCAGGGCGGCCGGATTCTGTTAATCCTACAAAGTTACGATCTATGCTTGATTTAGGTGTCAATCGTATCAGTATTAATCCACAAACGATGCAAGATGATATTTTACGTCGCATAGGGCGTGGACATAGTGCACGTGATATTGATGAGTTGTTACAATATGTCAAATATAATACGTCGTTAGCGATAAATATGGATTTTATTGCCGGTTTACCAAATCAAACGATGCAAAACATGATAGAGAATATGGATTATGTATGTCAAAATTTGCCGGAAAATGTTACAATTCATACGTTAGCATTAAAACGTGGTAGCCCATTGTATGATTTAAATATGCAAGATGATATCCCTGAGGAACATCTCGTGGCAGACATGATACAATATGGTAAAGAGCGTCTTGAAGCGACTGGTTATGTGCCATATTATCTATATCGCCAACAATATATGCGGGGGCAGTTAGAGAATATCGGCTATACCTTGCCTGGCAAAGCGTGCGAATATAATATTCAGATAATGGAGGAACGACAAAGTATTCTTTCCATGGGACCTGGTAGTTCATCTAAGTGGATGCGGGCCCCTGAATATCGTCAATTGAAACAGCATATGCCAAAGGATGTAGATGTTTACCACGCAACGATAGATGCACTATTAGAGAAACGACATAGAATTTGTAAAAAATTTTGGGAGGTTGTGTAATGGCTATTAGAAAACCAAGAGGTACACAAGACTTTTTGCCAGAGCAAATGATAAATTGGCACTATATTGAACAGCGTATGCGTGAAATTTGTAAGGTATACGGGTTCAACGAAATTCGCACACCTGCCTTTGAAGATACTAAATTATTCTTGCGTGGCATTGGTGAAACTACAGATGTAGTACAAAAGGAAATGTACACATTTACTACAGGTGATGATGGTGGCTCTAGCTTTACCTTGCGCCCAGAAAATACAGCATCCGCTGTGCGCGCATACTTAGAAAACAAAGTATATGGTAAAGAAGGCCTTACAAAATGGTATTACATGGGGCCTATGTTCCGACATGATAAACCACAAGCAGGGCGGTACCGTCAATTCCACCAATTCGGTGCAGAGGTACTAGGTTCTCAATCTCCAGTGGTAGATAGTGAAGTTATCTGCATGGTAGTACAATTGCTGAAAGACTTTGGCCTTAAAGACCTCAATGTAGAGGTTAACTCTGTAGGTTGTCCAACATGCCGACCTGTATACCGTGAAAAATTAATTGAGTTCTTTGAGCCTAAAAAAGAACAATTATGTAGTGACTGCCAAGAACGTTTGTATAAAAATCCTTTGCGTATCTTGGATTGCAAAAATGAAACATGTAAATCCTTGTCCGTAGGTGCTCCTGAAATTCACGAACATTTATGTGAAGAATGTCATGATCACTTCGAAGAATTAAAAACTTATTTAACGGCTGCTAATGTGCAATATACATTAAATCCTCGTTTAGTACGTGGCCTTGATTATTACACAAAAACAGCATTTGAGGTGCAATATACTCCATTAGGGGCCCAAAGTGCAGTAGCCGGTGGTGGTCGTTACGATGGCCTTGTAGAGGAACTCGATGGTCCTCATACACCAGCCATCGGTTTTGCGATGGGCATGGAACGTTTATTATTAGCCCTTGAAAAACAAAACTTATTACCGGAACAAACTGTAGAGCCATCTGCATTCGTAGTAGCTCTTGGTGATGCGGCTAAGGTAGAGGCCTTCAAAATTTGCCAAGCATTGCATGATGCATATATATCCGTTGAAATGGACGGACAGGGTAAGAGTATGAAGGCACAATTAAAATATGCTAACAAAATTAATGCAAAATATGTTATCATATTGGGTGATGATGAATTGGCTCGTGGGGGAGCCATAATCCGATTCATGGAAACTAGTGAACAAGAAACTGTACCACTTGATACAGTTTCTGAACGTATAACTTCTTTGGTGAAAGGATGACAATTAGAATGGAAACAATGCAAGGCTTACACCGTACGCACGGTTGTGGCACCATCTCTGAACAAGAGGTAGGTAAAGAGGTCGTATTATGTGGTTGGGTTGAACGCCGTCGTGATCATGGTGGTTTGATTTTCTTGGATTTACGCGATCGTTCTGGCGTAGTACAAATAGTAGCGTCCCCAGATCATAACGTAGAATCTTTCCACAAAGCAGAGGATGTTCGTAACGAATATGTACTTTGTGTACGTGGTAAAATTACAAAACGTGATGAAGCTGCTATCAATCCAAATCTTCCAACAGGTGCATATGAAATGTACTGTGAAGAATTGCGCGTATTGAACTCTGCTAAAACACCTCCATTCTATATCCAAGATGATATTGATGTAGATGAAAATATTCGTTTAAAATATCGTTACCTTGACTTACGTCGTCCAGAAATGCAACGTAACTTGATTTTACGTCACAAAGTAACAAAAGCAATGCGCGACTTCTTCGATAGCCGCGATTTCTTGGAAATTGAAACTCCAATGCTTACTAAATCTACACCAGAAGGCGCTCGTGACTATCTAGTACCTTCTCGTGTAAATGCTGGTACATTCTATGCATTGCCACAATCTCCACAAATTTTCAAACAAATCTTGATGGTAGCTGGTTATGAAAAATATTTCCAAATCGTTCGTTGCTTCCGCGATGAAGATTTGCGTGCAGACCGTCAACCAGAGTTCACTCAGCTCGACTTGGAAATGTCCTTCGTAGATGAAGAAGACATTTACTCCATGCTTGAAGAAATGGTTGCTCATGTATTTAAAACTACATTGGGCAAAGAAATCACATTGCCTATGCCTCGCATTACATGGGATGAAGCAATGGATAAATATGGTTCTGATAAACCAGACCTTCGTTTCGACATGGCCTTTACTGATGTAACTGATCTTGTAAAAGATACAGAATTTAAAGTATTCCGTTCTGTTATCGACAATGGTGGCGTAGTTAAAGGTATCGTAGTACCTGGTGATGCTGGTATTCCTCGTCGTGAACTTGATGACCTCGTTGAATATGTAAACCGTTATGGTGCAAAAGGTCTTGCATGGGCTTGCTTCAACGAAGATGGTTCTATCAAGTCTCAAATCATGAAGTTCTTAGGTGAAGATACAATCCGCAACATCGGTGAAAAAATGGGCGCTAAAGGTGGCGACCTCGTATTGATGATTGCTGATAAACCAGCAACTGTAGCACGTGCATTGGGCGAATTGCGCCTTGAAATGGCACGTCGTATGAATATGATTGATCCAGATAAATTGGCATTCACATGGGTAACCGATTTCCCTATGTTCGAATATAACGAAGATGAAAAACGTTATGTTGCAATGCACCATCCGTTCACAATGCCTCGTCATGAAGACCTTGATAAATTAGAATCCGATCCTGGCAGCGTAAAAGCAATCGCTTATGATATGGTATTGAACGGTGTTGAAATCGGTGGCGGTTCCTTGCGTATTTACCAATCTGATGTACAAGAAAAAGTATTCAAAGCTATTGGCTTGTCTGAAGAAGAAGCAAAATCCAAATTCGGCTTCATGCTTGATGCATTCCAATATGGTGCACCTCCTCATGCAGGCTGTGCATTTGGCCTTGATCGTCTTGTTATGTTGATGGCAAAACGTCAATCTATCCGCGACGTAATCGCATTCCCTAAAACTCAATCTGCTTCTGATGTTATGAGCCAAGCGCCATCTGAAGTAGAACCTAAACAATTAAAAGAGTTGCATATTAAACCAGATATCGAGGAAGAAGAAGAGCAATCTTTGGTGTAAAAACATAGGCAAGAATTGATTAAAATTCAAATGTCAAGACTTGTTTATTACCAATCTTTCTGATACTATTTATGTATAAGATATCCCTGCCATGTGCGTGTGATATCGCAGTTTTGAGCCAACACATTTACTTCGGGAGTCCGAACTCTCGTCTGAACGTTACGCCCTTATGGGACAACTGCAGGATGAGGAGGACACCCACCTGCCCTAAGCAGGATCAAAACGCGGTACATTACGGCATGGTGGGGCTTTTTTGCGTGTAAAAATGGCATATAATGAGAACATCAATGGTTTAGAAATGTGGATATTAATAGTTTCGATACTGTGAATTGAGGTGATAGAATGGATAGTTTGTTTGATTTAGAGCCTACAAATGCATATGAGCCACTTCCTGTGCGTATGCGTCCTACCAAGTTGGATCATTTATACGGTCAAGAGAAGGCCGTAGGGAAGGGGACCTTCTTACGTGCTATGGTAGAGAAGGATACCATACCATCTATGCTTTTTTATGGGCCTTGTGGAACGGGGAAAACTACACTAGCAGGTATCATTGCTAAGGTAAGTAATAGTCATTTTGTAAATTTAAATGCTACCAATGCTGGTATAGGTGAGTTGCGTAACATCATAGAGGATGCTCGTAAGCGCGTACGGTCATTACAACAAAGGACTATATTATTCCTCGATGAAATCCACCGTTTCAATAAAAGCCAACAAGATGTGTTATTACCTTGTGTAGAAGATGGTACGATTATCCTCATTGGTGCCACTACAGAAAATCCGTTTTTTGAGGTTAATAGACCGCTTTTATCCCGTTTGCGACTCATAACATTGGAGGCTTTAACACCAAAGGCGATTGGTCAAATTTTGCGTCGTGCTATTACAGATGAAGAGGTAGGTCTTGGTAAACGCCGTTTACAAGTAACCGATGAAGTGCTAGAGGATGTAGGGATTTTCGTTAATGGCGACGGTCGTATGGCGTTGAATATTTTAGAACAGGCTGCAGCTATGGTACCGGATGAAGGGACTATAACTATAGAGGTTCTTGAAAAAGTTGTGGGACGTCGAATTTACACATATGATAAAAAAGGTGACAGCCACTACGATACAATCTCTGCTTTTATTAAAAGTATGCGTGGCTCTGATGTACAAGCGACGGTGCATTATTTGGCACGTATGATTGAAGCGGGGGAGGATCCTAATTTTATTGCTCGTCGTATCGTAATATGTGCAGCTGAGGATGTAGGCCTTGCAGATCCGCAAGCTTTAATTCTAGCTAATGCAGCGGCTCAAGCGGCTCATATGGTGGGTTTCCCAGAGGCGCGTATCATATTGTCTGAAGCGGCTTGTTATGTAGCATTAGCACCGAAAAGTAATTCTGCTTATTTGGCTATCGATGCAGCAATTGCCGATGTGCGCCACAAGGATTGTGGACAGGTGCCAGATCATTTAAAAGATAGTCATTATAGTGGGGCTAGCAAGCTAGGTCATGGGAACACCTATAAGTATGCCCACAACTATCCAAATGGCTATGTAAAACAGCAGTATTTGCCAACACCTCTTAAGGATGCTACCTATTACAATGGTATTAAAAGAGGCAAGGAAGAACAGTTACTTTGTGACTGGGAGAAACGGCGTAAAAGCTAACTAAATACTTCGATATATGCTATAATATAATGATAAGTTAATTTACAGTAGTGTTATATAAGTAAGGGGTTTGTATAGATTTATGGCAGAAGAAAAAACTTCCACCAAAAAACGCAATACACGACGAAAGCGAACAAGTACAAAACAGCAAACTAAGTCTCAAGGATTTTCCTTGCGCAGCGAAGTTAAAGGCTTAATTGTAATTGCCTTTGCAGTTATTTCCCTGCTCGGATTCTTTGGGTTTGAACTCGGTCTTGTAGGACAGATTTTAACAGGTATATTCCGTTATGGTTTTGGCCTAGGCGGTATTATTCCTTGCCTTGGTGTGTTCTGGATTGGCTGGCGATTATTGTATAAAGGAACATTTATTTCCGTTACTAAACGGGGCGTTGTAATGACTTTGTTCTTCCTATTCTTGCTAGCCCTTGTTCCATTGTGGCGCGTTCCTGAGGGGCAGGAACTAATCACAACACAATTGGCTGATCAAGGTGGTGTAGTAGGTGGCGCTATCGCTACATTCCTTCGTACTCTATTAGGTGAGCTAGGGGCTATCATTTTAGATGTGTTCTTATTATTAGCCTTTGGTATTCTAATCACTCGTTTATCTTTGCGAAGTGGCTTGCAAAAGGCAGCAGATAAAACACAAGTAGGTTTAGATGTAGCTAAAGAAGTGGCTGCTGAGAAGGTCGCTGTAGCTAAAGAGGTCTTTGAAGATTGGAACGAACAACGCAAAGAGGCAGCAGAACAACGTAAAGCCTATAACAGAGAAAAAGATACACGCTTTGAAGATGCTGCTGATCAAGCATTAGATAGCTTAGAAAAACGTGGTATTACTACCGATAGAGATAGCTTTGAAACTGATACTTCTATAGATGTAGAACCTATACCAGATACAGTTACAACTGTAGAGCCGCCAAAAGCGCCTACATCTTGGAAGGAATTAGCTGAATTAGAAGCACGTAATCGTGCAGCTGAGCAATTAGCTACTATTTCTGATGCATCTGGCGATGCTAAGACGTATGATGCTGATGATTTTGATCAATTTTCTGATGCTAGTAGATCTACAGGTGATGACTATGTATATACTCCAGATGAGGATTATACATATACTCCAGACGAAGGATATACAGATGAATCTGAATCAGTAGAGAATAATCATGAGGAACAACCAGAGTTTACATATCAAAATACAACGATTGGTCCATTGGAAACTAATCACGCTGCCATAGCTTCTGCTGTACCTGGAACAGGTGCTGCAGCAAGTTCTGTAAGTGCTGGTGCTGGTATGTCTGGTATGAGTTTACAAGTACCATCTACTATTAGTACTACAGAAGATACAGCACAAGTAGCAGTATCTAAAGATGGTCAAATTCATCGTACCTATGATAGACCTTATCATTTCCCAAGCCTTGATATTTTGGCGAAAGGGAAGGGGAGTCAAAGCAATGGTGAAGAAGTAGCGCAAAATGCAATGATGCTTGAAAATGTATTGAGTAACTTTGGTATTACTGCTAAGGTCGTTAATGCTACACAAGGTCCAACTGTTACACGCTACGAAATTGAACCTGCACCAGGTGTAAAGGTTAGCCGCATCGTCAATTTAACTGATGATATCGCCTTAAACTTAGCGGCTCAACATATTCGGATGGAGGCTCCAATCCCTGGTAAATCCGCCATCGGTATCGAGGTTCCTAATAAGACGACAGAGGCCGTTCATTTGCGTGATGTTCTTGATTGTAGTGACTTCAAGGACGCTCGTGGGGGTATTCCTGTAGGTCTTGGCAAGGATATTGCAGGTAAGCCTGTTATTACTGACCTTGCAAAGATGCCTCACCTGCTTGTAGCAGGTACTACTGGTTCTGGTAAATCTGTATGTGTAAATACTTTGATTTCAAGTATTCTATTTAGTCGTAAACCAGAAGAGGTTAAGCTTTTATTAATCGACCCTAAGATGGTTGAATTGTCTATCTACAATGGCATTCCTCATTTGATGGTGCCAGTTGTAACAGATATGAAAAAAGCAGCCGCTGTATTGCGTTGGGCTGTTCGTGAGATGGAGGCTCGTTATAAAGCTTTTGCAGCATCTGGCAAACGCGATATTAAGAGCTATAACGAAGCACACCCTAAGGCGGCTATGCCTTTGATTGTATTAATTATCGATGAGTTAGCTGACCTTATGATGACTGCTCCTGATGATATTGAAGAATCTATTAGTCGCTTAGCACAAATGGCGCGTGCTGCAGGTATTCACATGGTACTTGCTACGCAACGTCCTTCTGTCAACGTTATTACAGGCTCTATTAAGGCCAATGTACCTAGCCGTATTTCCTTTGCAGTAGGTTCTCAAATTGACTCCCGTACTATTCTCGATATGGCGGGTGCTGAGAAATTACTTGGTAAAGGGGATATGCTATTTGCTCCAATTGGTGCTAATAAACCAATTCGTGTACAAGGTGCGTTTATCTCTGATGATGAGGTAGAACATCTTGTGGAATTTGTAAAAGCTCAACGTGAACCAGAATATGACGATACTGTTACACAAGAGGCTGAGAAGGAAACCGAAAAAGAATCATCAGAAGAAAATGATATCTACCGCGATGAATTATTAGAACGTGCTGTTAATCTCGTTATGGAATCTGGTCAAGCTTCTGTGTCTATGTTACAGCGTCGATTCCGCATTGGGTATACTCGTGCGGCTCGCCTTGTTGATACGATGGAAGACCTTAAAATTGTTGGTCCTAGTATGGGCAGTAAGGCTCGAGAAATTTTAATGAGCCCTGAACAAGCGAAAGCTAGATATTTCTCTGACTCCAATGATGAGCAATAATTGAATGAGTATAATATTACGTAGATTTAGAAAGGAACGAAAATGGCTGAATTAGGCGAAGAATTACGACGTGAACGAGTAAGACGTAATTTAACCTTTAAAGATGTGGAGCAAGTACTGCACATTAAAACAACCTATTTGGAAGCTATCGAAGATGGTAAGTATGACATCATTCCTGGTCAGGTCTACGTAAAAGGCTTTATTCGTAATTATGGCAATTACTTGGATCTTGATGGAGATCGTTTGGTGAAAGCCTATCAAAGCCAAGTAGGAGATATTGATACCTTTTCTTTGCGCTCTGTGACGAGACAGAAAGCTCAAGCCGCTCCTACTTTGGTGCAAAGCGAATTCGTTGAATACCAAACCTCTAAGAAGCGTATGTCCTTAGAAACGCGACAACGAAAACGCCAACGTTCTATCGTTCAAGAACGTATTGTTTTGGGCATTATTTTATTCTGTATGGCATTATTTTTACTGTGGTTATTCCTTTTCTAATAGTTGATTAGGAATGATAGAAAGGCATTTACACAATCAATGGATAGATTTTTAGTAACAGAACCTTCGGATATGAAGGAACGTGGTTGGGCCGAATTAGATTTTGTCCTCATTAGTGGGGACGCCTATGTAGACCATCCGTCCTTTGCTCCTGCAGTTATCGGCAGATACTTAGAATCCAAAGGGTATCGTGTAGGTATTATAGATCAACCAGATTGGAATGATGTAGAGGCTTTCAAAAAACTTGGTAAACCACGTCTAGCATCCCTTGTTACGGCAGGGAATCTAGATTCAATGCTCAATAAATTTACGGCGGCAAAGAAAATTCGTCGACAAGATGACTATTCTCCAGGTGGTGAAGCGGGCCATCGCCCAGATCGAGCTACCTTGGTATATGCGAATCGTATGAAAGAGGCTTACAGTGATGTGCCTCTTATTATCGGTGGCATAGAGGCATCCTTACGCCGATTTGGTCATTATGATTATTGGTCAGATACTGTGCGTCGTTCTATTTTAGTTGATTCAAAAGCGGATGTACTCATTTATGGTATGGGTGAACTTCAAATTGTAGAATTAGCTGATGCGTTAGATCAAGGTAGATTTAAAGAGTCCTTGCCATCTATTCGTGGTATTTGTTATATGGCCAAGGAAATCCCTACTATAGACTATGTTGAGTGTCCATCTTTTGAGAAAATTAAAGCGGATAAGATGGCTTTTGCTGATGCATTCCGTATGCAGTATGATGAACAAGATCCATTCTATGGTCGTATAGTAGTACAAAAACATGGCGATAGATATCTTGTTCAAAACACACCTGCATTGCCACTTACGCAGGAGGAAATGGATGGCGTATATAACTTGCCGTATACTCGCAAGTGGCATCCTAAATATGACGATAAGGGTGGCGTACCAGCATTAAGCGAAGTACAGTTTAGCCTTGTAAGTCAACGGGGATGCTTTGGTAGCTGTTCATTCTGTGCAATAACAAATCATCAAGGTCGTATCATCCAAAATCGCAGTCATGAGTCTTTACTTGATGAAGCTCAAACTATGATTAATATGGATAACTTTAAAGGATATATTCATGATGTTGGGGGCCCTACGGCGAACTTCCGTCATTTAGCTTGTGACAAACAAGCTGTATATGGTGCTTGTAAAGGTCGTACTTGTGCGGCTCCAGAGCCTTGTGAAAATCTAAATACAAACCATGATGACTATATTGCTTTACTCCGTAAATTACGTAAGCTAAAAGGCGTAAAAAAGGTATTTGTTCGTTCTGGCTTGCGTTATGACTATGTTCTAGCGGATAACAATAAAGATTTTGTCCGCGAGCTTTGTGAATTTCATGTAAGTGGACAATTAAAAGTAGCGCCAGAACATGTTTCTAAACGCGTTACCAATATGATGGGCAAAGCTGGTAAGGAAGAGTTCCTAACCTTTAAATCTTGGTTTGAGGAGGCCAATAAAAAGCTTGGTAAGAAGCAATATTTAGTACCATATTTTATGAGCTCTCATCCAGGTTGTGCCTTGGAAGATGCTATTGAATTAGCCGAGTTCTTACGTGATCAACATATGTATCCAGAACAAGTGCAAGACTTTATTCCTACGCCGGGGAGCTTATCGACATGTATGTACTATACGGGTATTAACCCACTGGATGGAAAACCTGTATATGTTGCCAAAAAAGGTAGAGATAAAGCTAAGCAGCGTGCTTTAATGCAATATAAAAATATTGAAAATTACGACCTTGTAAAAGAGGCACTCATTGAAGCTAATCGACGTGACTTGATAGGGTTTGGACCTGAATGTTTGATTCCACCACGCCCAATTGGTCGGACTAATCGTCCTAGTCAATCTAGTGGTTCTCGTAATAGTGGGAAGAATAATGATCGTCGCAACGGACGTCAGTCTAGTGAGAAAAGTAGTAAGGGTAGACCCTCTCGTAATGGCATGACCAAAAGTCGCCCATCTAATAGTAATCGAGGACGTGGTAGTCGTTAATAATGGAGAATAGCTTTGTCTATTCTGGTTTGGGAATACTTTATGTCTTATAGGAGGCATATATGAAACGGTGGATTGCTCCGGGCGTTTTAGCCCTATTTGTTATAGGAATGTTAACCTATGGCGTAAACTTTTACCATCAAGAACAGTTAGAACATGCAAAAGAACCTGTTCGTGGTGAGATTACAGTTTATACAGACTTGCCGAACAATATAACTACATTGCTTGCCGATCGTTATGAAGAGGAGAAAAATGTAAAAGTTACAGTTATGCCTCTTACAGAAGAGCAAATGGTCCAACGGGCGGCTTCAAATGTAGCTGATACATCTGGTGATCTGGTACTTACCTCTGAAGATAATCTCGTTGTAGGGGCAAATGCAGGGAAATATGCACCTATCGTTAATGAGAGAATTGACGAAGTACGTGATAATCTAAAAGATATAAATGGGTATTGGGTAGGTCTTTGGTATGATCCTATTGTATTTGTTCAAAATGACACCTTCTACAATGGGATAGGTAAATATATTACTACTTGGGATACATTGGGCAAACAAGGTGATTGGTCTATTGTGATGACCGATTTTGTAGCATCCCAAAATGCAGCTAATTTGTTATATAACATGGTGGAATATAGAGGCGAGCCTGAGGCACTGAACTATTTATATAGCTTAAAGCCACATATAATACAACATGCCAAGTTCTTGTCTACTCCAGTTCGCTTAACTGCGTTAGGAGAGTCTAATATCGGCATTGGTAATTTGTCTGATGCGGCCCAATATACTCGTCATGGATATCCGATTAAGGTTATATACCCAACAGATGGAACATCTTATTATGTAACTGGCGCTGCTGTATTAAAAAATTCAAAACATAAAGCAGATAGCGTTGAATTTATTAATTGGTTGTTATCTACAAAGACTGCAAAATATATGGTTGAAAATAATTTCACCTATATGTTTACGAATCCAGAAATGGATGAGCCAAAAGACTCATTGGGGCACGAGTTAATTTTATGGCCTGTTAATGGTGGTTACACTATAGATGGTAAAAAGTTATTGTTAAATCACTGGGTTAGTCAAGTACGATTCCGTAAAGACTAAGACCGTTGAATAGATCCTATTAAGGTAGTAAATTGAAAATAATCTTGTTAAGAAAGGATATAGAATGGGTAAGAAATTAGGATATGTTAGCCTAGGTTGTGCTAAAAACTTAGTAGATACAGAGGTAATGTTAGGCTTATTGAAAGATAATGGCTATACGATTACAGAGGACCTAAGCGAAGCAGATCTTATCGTCGTAAATACCTGTACTTTTATTGAGAAAGCCAAAGCAGAGTCTATTAATACCATTCTTGAAGTGGCTCAATATAAAGAAGATGGTAAATGTAAAGGCCTTATTGTAGCAGGTTGCTTGAGCCAACAATATCAGGATGAGCTATTCAAAGAAATTCCTGAAATTGATGCTTTGATTGGTACAGGTGCATGGGACCAAATCATGGTTGCTGTTGATGCTATTGAGCATGGCAATCGTAGTTGTATCATGGAAAATATTACAAATATCTATGATGAACGCATGCCTCGTATTCAAACAACACCTCGTTACAGTGCGTATGTAAAAATTGCGGAAGGCTGTAACAATGGTTGTACCTTCTGCATTATTCCAAAGGTGCGTGGTGCATTCCGCAGTCGTACTATCGAATCTATTAAGGCCGAAGTGGAACGATTAGCTGCAGCAGGTGTTAAGGAAGTTGTTCTTATTGCTCAAGATACAACTAGTTACGGTATTGACCTTAACGATGGCAAGCCATTGTTGACTACATTGCTTAAGGAGTTAACTACGGTAGAAGGCATCGAATGGATTCGCATGTTATACCTATATCCAACATTCTTCTCCGATGAATTGTTAGATCTTATCGTTAATGAGCCAAAACTTTGTAAATATGTAGATATTCCATTACAACATGTGAATAACGATATTTTAAAACAAATGAATCGTCGTGATAATCGCAATGATATTGAACGTTTGCTTAAGAAGATTAGAAATGCACCGACCCATATTACATTGCGCACATCTATCATCGTTGGGTTCCCCGGTGAAACAGATGAACAATTTGAAGAACTTTGCGACTTTGTAAAAGAAATCAAATTCGATAATATGGGCGTATTTACTTATTCTCAAGAGGAAGGTACACCAGCTGGTGCCCGTGAAGACCAAGTGCCAGAAGAGGTAAAAGAAGACCGTTATCATATTCTCATGTCCATCCAAGCCGCTATTTCTGAAGAAAATAACCGCGATTTAGAAGGTGCTGTTGACTATGCAATGGTAGAAGAAATCGAGGAAGGTGAGAATGGTACATTACTCGCTAAAGGACGCTTAAAATCTCAAGCACCTGATGTAGACGGTAATATGTACATTGAAGACTGCGGAGAAGAGATTCAACCTGGAGATATTCTTAAGGTACAAGTAGAGCAGGGCTTTGCTTACGACGTAGTAGCTACGGTTGTAGAATAAAACACAGCTCGATACATTCGATTGTGGAGGTGATCTGATGATTGTAGAACTCATTTCTACAGGTTCAGAGTTATTGCTAGGTGATACAGTTAACACTAATGTATCTTGGTTAGCACAAGAATTAAATAAATTAGGATATACTATTGCTCATCAATCTGTCGTGGGGGATAATCCTAAGCGCATGGCAGAGGTCTTTCAGCTAGCTAGCACACGGGCTGATATTGTGATTAGTACTGGTGGGCTAGGTCCAACGCAAGGTGATATTACGCGTAATGTATTAGCCGATTCTATTGGACGACCTATTGTATTTAATCAAGAGGCTATGGATGAGGTTAAAAAATTCTTTGACCGTGTAAAACGTACCGTGCCGGATGCAAGTCGTCGAGAAGCTGAGTTGCCTGAAGGCGCAAACGTATTACATAATCCGGTAGGCGTAGCGCCTGGTGTTGTAGTGGAAGATGGAGATACTACATACATACTTTTGCCAGGACCTCCAGGTGAGATGAAGGGTATGTTCCACGATAGTGTGGTGCCTTATTTAATGAATCGATTTGGTTCACAAGGTGTTGTTACCTCCTATCGCTATGGGGTATACGATATTCGCGAAATTGATTTAGAAAATACCTTAATGGATCTCATTAAGAACCAATCGAATCCAACCATAGCTTTGCTCATTAAAAAGGGGTACATAGAGGTTCGTATTACTGCTAAGGCTGACACCTTAGAGGCTGCCCATGAGGTTCTCAATCCTTGGGATGCTATCATTCGAGAACGATTAGGAGCTCGTGTAGGACGTGACTTGACTGTTTCTATGGAGGAAACACTTGGTCATGTGTTACTTGAAGAGCATAGCACTATTAGTACTGCTGAATCCTGTACTTCTGGATTAGTTGGTAAGTTATTGACTAATGTCAGCGGTAGTAGTGAATACTACATGGGTGGCGTTATTTCGTATAGCAACGACATCAAACATCGTGTACTAGGTGTACCTCAAAACATGCTCGATACGTATGGTGCCGTAAGTGAGCAAGTCGCTAAGGCTATGGCAGAGGGGGCACGAACTGTGGGTCAAACAACATATGCCGTTTCTACGACTGGCATAGCTGGTCCCGGCGGTGGTAGCCCTGAGAAGCCGGTTGGTCTTGTGTGGTTCGGTGTAACTGGACCTCATGGGACAGTAGCTCACAAGGCTAATTTAATTGGTAATCGCGAAGATATTCGACAAAGTGCAGCAGAGCTAGCACTATATTATGTGTATACTTATATAACAGAAAAGGGGAAATAAAATAATGGCTGTAGATGGCAGACAAGCAGCGTTGGATAACGCGTTAAAACAAATTGAAAAAGACTTTGGTAAAGGCGCTATTATGCGCCTTGGTGAAGCAGCAGATCGCATGAATGTAGAGGTTATCTCCTCTGGTTCCCTTGCTATCGATATCGCTGTTGGTGTAGGGGGCTTCCCTCGCGGCCGTGTAATTGAAATTTACGGTCCAGAATCTTCTGGTAAAACAACAGTAGCTCTTCACGCTGTAGCAGAAGCGCAAAAACAAGGTGGCATTGCGGCTTTTATTGATGCGGAACATGCGATGGATCCTGTATATGCTCGTAACTTAGGTGTAGATATTAATAATCTATTGATTTCTCAACCAGATAATGGTGAACAAGCTCTTGAAATTACAGAGGCTTTAGTTCGCAGTGGCGCTGTAGATATCGTCGTAGTTGACTCCGTTGCAGCTTTAGTTCCTAAAGCTGAAATCGAAGGCGAAATGGGCGATGCTCACGTAGGTCTTCAAGCTCGTTTGATGAGTAAAGCATTGCGTAAATTGACTGGTATCATCAGCAAGTCTAAAACTGTTGTTATCTTTATCAACCAATTGCGTGAAAAAGTAGGCGTCATGTTTGGGAACCCTGAAACTACAACAGGTGGTCGTGCATTGAAATTCTATTCTTCTGTACGCCTTGATGTTCGTAAGGGTGAACTTATTAAAGCTAACAACGAAAACGTTGGTGCTCGCACTAAAGTTAAAGTAGTTAAAAACAAAGTAGCACCTCCATTCAAAACAGCAGAATTTGACTTGATGTATGGTGAAGGTATTTCTAAAGCAGGTACTCTTATCGATATCGGTACAAATATGGAAATCATCAATAAATCTGGTGCATGGTATTCCTATAATGGGGAGCGTATGGGCCAAGGTAAAGAATCTGCTAAACAGTACTTACTTGATAACCCACAAGTAGCAGATGAAATCGATCGTATTATTCGCGATACATTGGCAGTAGGTACAGAAGAAATCGACGTAATCGGTGAAGAAGTAACTGAAGAAGTATAATCATGAGTGAAGAAACGATGCAAGCTGCTATGGATCAAGCGTATCGCTTCCTAGCTCAACGATTTCTAAGTTCCTATGAACTGACACAAAAAATGAGACGTAAACAAATCGAGGACCCAATCATTGAGCGGGTCCTCGAACGCCTTAGAGACTATGATTATATCAATGATGAGCGCCTGTCTGAACAAGTATTAAACTATTTGATGAAAGAACAAAAATACGGCGCCTACATGATTAAGCAAAAGATGAAACTTAGAGGTCTTACTGTGCCTCCGGAAATCTCTGATTATGATGAAGTGAAAGCCGCTTATCGTGTGGTGGAGAAAAAATTTGGTTCCATTCTCAATGAGGACTGCACTCCTCGTGTAAAAGTCTTTAATTTTCTCAAATATAGAGGGTTTTCAACGAGTACTATCCAAGTTGTGTGCAATGATTTTTATGAATAGATAGTACTTTTTCTGAGGCCTTACCAGGCTTGTAAAATCTTGACAGAAAGGGCTTTCAAGTCTAAAATTAATAATAGCCTTATTTATTTATATGATGATATGGCTAAATGATAATTTAATGCATGAAGGGCATAAAAAGGAGCATGAAAGCTCGATTTTGAGAATTTAAGAGGAGGTGAGACAGATTTTAGAAGATGTGGGACATATTTTAGAGTATTGTCTAATTGCAGTGGTAATGGTACTGATTGGACTAGGGGCAGGCTATTTTTTTAGAAAAAATATTGCTGAAGGAAAACTGAATCAAGCTGAACAAGAGGCTGCACGCATCATCGCAAATGGTGAGCGCACAGCTGAGTCTAAAAAGAAAGAAGCTTTATTAGAAGCGAAAGAAGAAATTCATAAGCTCCGTTCTGATGTAGAACGAGAAAATAAAGATCGCCGTTCTGAACTTCAACGTATGGAACGTCGTATTCTTCAAAAAGAAGAATCTTTGGATAAAAAATTAGACAATATTGAACACAAAGAGGAAGCTTTACATCGCAAAGAAGCTGACTTAGCCCAAAGCCGTGAAAAAATTGAAGCTTTGTATGAAAAACAAATGGCAGAGTTAGAACGTATTTCTGGCATGACATTTGAAGAAGCTAAGAATATCTTGTTAACAAATGTAGAACAAGAAATTCGTCATGAAACGGCAATTATGGTTAAGGAAATGGAGCAGCAAGCTAAGGATGATGCGGAGAAAAAAGCAAAAGAAATTATCTCCTCTGCAATCCAACGTTGCGCAGCTGACCATGTGGCGGAGACTACCGTATCCGTAGTGGCATTGCCTAATGATGAAATGAAAGGCCGCATTATTGGTCGTGAGGGCCGTAATATTCGCGCACTCGAAACATTAACAGGTATTGATTTGATTATCGATGACACACCAGAAGCAGTTATTCTTTCTGGCTTCGACCCAATTCGTCGTGAAGTGGCTCGTATTGCTTTAGAAAAATTGATTGTAGATGGTCGTATCCATCCAGCTCGTATTGAAGAAATGGTTGGTAAAGCTCGTAAAGAGGTTGACCAAACTATTAAAGAAGCTGGTGAACAAGCAACATTTGAAGCTGATGTTCATGGCTTACATCCTGAAATTGTTAAGATTTTAGGTCGTTTGAAATATCGTACTAGTTACGGTCAAAACGTTTTGAAACATTCTATTGAAGTATCTCATTTAGCAGGTTTGATGGCAGCTGAACTAGGCTGTGATGTAACATTGGCTAAACGAGGTGGTTTGATCCATGATATTGGTAAAGCATTAGACCGTGAACTTGAAGGTTCTCATGTTCAAATCGGTGTTGATGTGGCTCGTAAATATCGTGAAAGCGCAGCAGTAATTAACTGCATTGGCGCTCATCATGGTGATGAAGAGTTCCAATCTGTAGAAGCTGTATTAGTAGCAGCTGCTGATGCTATCTCTGCGGCTCGTCCAGGAGCACGTCGAGAAACATTAGAAAACTACTTGAAACGTTTATCTAAATTGGAAGAAATCGCTGAATCCTTCGAAGGCGTTGAAAAATGCTTTGCTATTCAAGCAGGTCGTGAGATTCGCGTTGTAGTAAAACCGGATAAGATTGATGAAGCTGAGTCTACATTACTTGTTCGGAATATCGTAAAACGCATCGAGTCTGAACTCGAATATCCAGGCCAAATTAAGGTCGTAATTATTCGTGAAACTCGTGTTGTGGATTACGCAAAATAATATGCAATAAGCGATAAGTATAGGCTGCAATGTTATCATTGCAGCCTATTGTTATCAAAATATTGGTAATGGTATCGTTTAATACGGCGTATAGGAATCCTTATGTATTGATCTTTAATAGATGATGATTCCTATGATTCGTATCGGTTATTAAACCGGTTGACTCGATAATTGATTAAATTACTTTACAAATAGAGGATTTTTTATTTGTATATCGAATTAATATATATAAGGGAAGGAGGCGTTGGCTATGAGCAGATATTTTGAAAATGAATTGATTGAACAAATCAAAGATGCAAATGATATTGTATCTGTAATATCCGAGCATGTAGCTTTAAAGAAACGGGGCAAGAACTATTGGGGTTGTTGTCCATTTCATAATGAAAAGACGCCGTCCTTTAGTGTTGCCCCTGAAAAGGGCTTTTATTATTGTTTTGGCTGTCATGCATCGGGGAATGTCATTAAATTCCTCATGGAACTAGAGCATTTAAGCTTTGTAGAGGTTCTAGAGCGGCTTGCTAATCGTGCTAATATTCCCTTGCCGGAAGCAAAACTTTCACCAGAACAACGAGCTCGAGATGAACGACGAAAAAAACTATATGAAGCTTCAGAATTAGCGGCTACATTTTTCCATAACTGCCTTACTCAAACATCGATTGGTAAGGTGGGCCTTGATTACTTAAAAAAACGGGGCCTTACAAAAGAGACGATTGAAAAATTTAAATTAGGCTTTGCCCCAGATG
>OGPP01001316.1_pt1 | contig 19507 bp, 15 predicted proteins | sample 1553021 | NCBI WGS metagenome assembly OGPP01 (sample SAMEA2580217, study PRJEB22360) | human gut metagenome | biome: human gut; feature: human-associated habitat; material: faeces | place: Denmark | collected 2008/2010
AACTATCGAAAAGAGGATCCCTGCCATGTTCCGTATGTACATGAATTACGGCATTGATATGAGAAAAGTCCCGATCGTGATCTACCCGACCCTTCATTATCAGAACGGCGGACTTGAGATCAACGGAGACGGCTTTACAAAAGAAATCCCGAACCTTCTGGTTGCAGGAGAGGCAGCAGGCGGAATCCACGGAAGAAACCGACTGATGGGAAATTCTCTTCTTGACGTAATTGTATTTGGAAGAAATGCAGGTAAAAAAGCAGCTGCCAAATGCAAAGAGGTAGAGCTTGGCACAATGAACCTGGATCATATCAGAAAATATGAAGAGGAACTGAAAAATGCAGGAGTTGATACAGGAGACGTATCTCCTATGCTTCTGCCGAAATATGCCCGCCACGAACGTTAAGTTAAAAATATGTTATGATAATAAAAACATATGAGATAAGCGAAAGGAGTCTATTATGAGAGAAATCGAAGTAAGCAGACTTACAGAGGTTATCGAAAAACTCTGTATCGAAGCCAATGAACATCTCCCGGAAGATGTGAAGGATGCTATCAAAACCTGCCGTGCCTGCGAGGACGGCGAGATCGCAAAAGGTGTCCTTGATAACATTATCGAGAATTTTGATATCGCAGACAGTGAGAATGTTCCGATCTGTCAGGATACCGGAATGGCATGCGTATTCCTTGAAATTGGTCAGGATGTCCACTTTACAGGCGGAGATTTAAATGATGCCATTAATGAAGGTGTACGCCGCGGATACGATAAAGGTTACCTGAGAAAATCCGTTGTCAAGGATCCAGTACGCCGTGGAAACACAGGTGACAATACACCGGCTATGATCTATACAGAGATCGTTCCTGGAGATCAGGTGAAAGTAACTGTAGGACCAAAAGGCTTCGGAAGCGAGAATATGAGCCAGATCCGTATGTTCAAGCCATCTGCAGGCCTTCAGGGAATCAAGGATTTCATTCTTGAGGTTGTAGAAACTGCAGGTCCGAACCCATGTCCTCCTATGGTAGTTGGTGTTGGTATCGGAGGAACTTTTGACAAATGTGCACTTCTTGCAAAGAAAGCGCTGATGCGTCCTCTGAATACAGAGAACCCGGATCCTTACTATGCAGATCTTGAGAAAGAGATGCTGGAGAAGATCAACAAGCTTGGTATCGGACCTCAGGGCTTTGGCGGAAAGACCACAGCTATCGGTCTGAACATTGAGACTATGCCTACTCATATCGCAGGTATGCCATGTGCAGTTAATATCAACTGCCATGTAACACGTCATAAAACGGAGGTGCTTTAATATGGAAAGAAGAAAGATCACACTGCCTCTGACAAGAGAGCTGGCAAGAACTCTCCATGCAGGCGACCAGGTTTTACTGACAGGAACCATCTATACATCCCGTGATGCAGGTCACAAGAGAATGTGCGAGGCCCTTGCAAAAGGAGAAAAGATTCCTTTTGACCCTACAGATGCTACCATTTACTATGTAGGTCCGACTCCGGCAAAACCAGGCGAAGTCATCGGCTCCGCAGGCCCTACAACCAGCGGCCGTATGGATGCCTATGCACCGACCATGATGTCCGTAGGCGCCAGAGGAATGATCGGAAAAGGTGCCCGCCTTCCGGAAGTCGTAGATGCAATGAAAAAATATGACGGCGTATATTTCGGAGCCATCGGCGGTGCAGGTGCACTTCTTGCAAAATGCATCAAAAAAGCAGAGCTTATCGCTTACGAAGACCTCGGAGCAGAAGCACTCCGCAAGCTTTATGTGGAAGACATGCCGCTTGTAGTCATCATTGACAGCGAGGGAAATAACCTCTACGAAGAGGGGCGTGCAGAGTACCTGAAAGACCACGCAGAATAATCTTTTGCCCCAAAATGTGATATTGTGATATATTTCAAAAAGGAATAAAAAAAGGATAAAAGTCCGACAGTAAATGCTGAAAATCCGTGCAGAAGCATTTATTGTTGGGCTTTTTAATTTTATCATTTCGCTTTTAATTTAATCATTCTTGCGAAAATGATCAAATTAAAGTTGACAATGATAAGATTGATTTATATACTTGAAGTAAATAAAATCCAAAAAGAGTGATAAAGAAGGTGATGAAAAATATATGAGACAGTTTGATTATCGGGAAAAGTGGAAAAATCTGTTGACTCCTGAAATTGTATCTTACCTGACACAGATACATGAATTTAAAGGAGAACAAACTCTTTTTATTGAGGCCAAAGCAGATACTCTTACACAATTAGTTGAAATCGCCAAGATTCAAAGTACGGAAAGTTCCAACAAAATAGAAGGTATTTATACATCAGACATCAGATTGCGGGAATTGGTAAAAGACAAAACAAGACCAAGGACAAGAAATGAACAGGAAATTGCCGGATACAGAGATGTATTGAATACAATTCATGAAAGCCATGACCATATCCCACCAAAGTCTGCGATTATTTTACAGCTTCACAGAGATTTGTATAAATTTGAAAGTTACAATATTGGAGGGAAATATAAAACTGCAGATAATGTCATTGAGGAAGAAGATTCTCAGGGAATAAAAAAAATACGGTTTAAACCAGTACCGGCATGGGAAACACCGGAAGCAATGGAAGAACTATGCAGAGCATTTGAAGAGGCAATGGCAACAGGAGAAATAGATCCACTTCTTTTGATTCCGATGTTTATTCTGGATTTCCTATGCATACATCCGTTTAATGACGGCAATGGAAGAATGAGCCGTTTACTTACACTGTTACTTTTGTACAGATCCGGCTATATTGTGGGAAAATATATCAGTATCGAGAGAATGATAGAAAATTCAAAGGAATTATACTATGAATGTTTAGGGGAAAGTTCTGAGAACTGGTATGAGAATAAGAATGATTATGTACCATTTGTAAAATATATGCTTGGCGTTATCGTAGGAGCATACAGAGAGTTTTCTTCAAGAATAAAATTGCTGATAACGCAGAATATATCAAAACCGGAGCGAATAGAAGAGATTATAAAAAACACTCTGGGAACAATTACAAAAAAGGAAATCGCAGAAAAGTGTCCGGATATTAGTGTGGTAACGATACAGAGAACACTGGCAGAATTACTGACAACAGAAAAAATTTTAAAAATCGGCGGCGGAAGGTATACGAAATATACCTGGAATAATGAGCGATAGATGGGAGATAAAAAATGATCACTGGTGAATTAAAAAACAAAATAGATGGTTTATGGGATATATTTGCGGCAGGAGGACTTGTCAATCCACTGGAAGTAATCGAACAGATTACATACCTGATGTTTATTCATGATCTGGATGATTCCGATAATATGCGTGCAAGAGAAAGTGCAATGCTTGGCTTGCCATTTCAGAGTATTTTTTCCGGAGAAGTAAAAATAGGTGAGAGGACAATTGACGGAAGTCAGCTGAAATGGTCCGTATTCCATGATTTTCCGGCAGACAGAATGTATATGATCATGCAGGAATGGGTATTTCCGTTTATAAAAAATCTTCATAATGATAAAAACAGTGCATATTCCAAATATATGGACGATGCGATATTTAAGCTTCCGACACCACTCCTTTTATCCAAAGTGGTGGATTCTCTGGATGAAATTTACAAACTTATGAATGAAATCCAGACAGCAGATGTCAGAGGAGATGTATATGAATATCTTCTTTCAAAAATAGCCCAGTCCGGACGAAATGGACAGTTTCGTACACCAAGACATATTATCCGGATGATGGTTGAGATGATGGATCCGTCCAGTGATGAGATTATCTGTGATCCGGCATGTGGAACCTCCGGATTTCTGGTTGCAGCAGGAGAATATCTGAAAGAAAAAAGAAAAGAAGAAATTTTTTATGATAAACAGAAAAAAGATCATTACATGAATCATATGTTCCATGGATACGATATGGACCGCACCATGCTTCGTATTGGAGTCATGAATATGATGACTCACGGAATAGAAAATCCTTATATTGAATATCGGGATAGCTTATCTGATCAGAATGCAGATAAAGATCAGTATTCTCTTGTGCTGGCAAACCCACCTTTTAAAGGAAGCCTGGATGCAGAGTCCGTTTCCGGAGATCTTCTTAAGGTTTGTAAGACAAAGAAAACAGAACTTTTATTCCTTGCTTTATTTTTGAGGATTATGAAAATTGGAGGTAGATGCGCTTGTATTGTACCAGATGGTGTACTTTTTGGATCATCACGGGCACATAAATCCATCCGAAAAGAAATTGTTGAAAATCAGAGACTGGAAGCTGTAATATCCATGCCTTCCGGTGTATTCAAACCCTATGCAGGAGTATCCACAGCAATCCTTATTTTTACAAAAACAGAACACGGCGGAACTGATCAGGTATGGTTCTACGATATGAAAGCAGACGGATTCAGTTTGGACGATAAACGTACTCCGGTCACAGAGAATGACATTCCGGATATTATAGAGCGTTTCAAAAATCTTGATAAAGAAGCAGAACGGAAACGAACAGACCAGTCATTTATGGTACCGAAAAAAGATATTGTGGAGAATGATTATGATCTCAGTATCAATAAATACAAAGAAATTGAATACACCCCAGTGGAATATCCTCCAACATCAGAAATCATGGCCAATATCCGGGAACTGGAGCTGGAAATCGGAAAAGAAATGGATGAGCTGGAACGGTTGTTGGGATTATAGAAGAAAGGATGGCAGATTCGAAAATTCGGGTTTGTGTGGGAAGAATGATATGAGTGTACGGACTATTGATGAATGCTTTTATCAAATTCGAAACGGTGCCAATATAAAGCAGGGAGCAGTGGATGGAGGATATCCAATTACGCGTATAGAAACGACTGCAAATGACAGATTTAACCGTGATAGAATGGGATATGCAGGAATTACCGATATAAAAAAATATGAAAATTATGTTCTTCAGGATGGGGATTTGTTAATGTCGCATATTAATAGTACACAATATTTGGGAAGAACAGTACTTTATGAAAAACAAGGTGATGAAAAGATAATTCATGGTATGAATTTGCTTGGACTAAAGGCTAGAAGAGATATTATCATACCAGCTTATGCGAGATACTGTTTTTATTCTCAGCCGTTTAGAGAACAAATTGGAAGAATAACAAAAAAGTCTGTTAATCAAGCGAGTTTTGCAGTGGCAGATTTGAAAAAAATCAAAATTATTGTTCCTGATTTATCTGAACAATGTGAGGTTATTGACATTCTTAATAGAGTGAATCAAGTGATTGAAGATCGCCAGCGAGAACTTCGGAAGATGGATGACCTTATTAAAGCCCGATTTGTCGAGCTGTTTGGAGACCCTAGAAGTAATCCGTTTGGATTCGAGAAGAAGATGTTAAAAGATACGTGCAAAGTTATTACTGGCAATACACCTTCACGAGCAATAGCAGAATATTATGGTGATTATATAGAATGGATAAAGACAGATAATATTGTTTCTGGAATTCTTAATCCAACTCAAGCGACAGAGAGTTTGTCTGAAAAGGGTATGAATGTTGGACGTACAGTTGAAAAGGATTCTATTCTTATGGCTTGTATTGCTGGAAGTATAGCAAGTATTGGTAGAGTTTGCATTACAGATAGAATAGTGGCATTTAACCAGCAGATTAATGCAGTAGTACCTGAACAATACAATATTCTGTTTTTGTATGTGCTGCTTCAGATGTCCAAGGATTATCTTGTGGAAGATATAAATATGGCATTAAAAGGTATATTGTCTAAATCGAAGCTTGAGGAAAAAGAGTTTATTATTCCACCGATGGATTTGCAGGAACAGTTTTCCGACTTCGTCAAACAAGTCAACAAATCAAAAGTTAAAGTGCAAAAAGCACTGGATGAAACACAGAAGTTATTCGACAGTCTCATGCAACAGTACTTTGGATAGAAAGGGGAAGTTGTAGTGATAGGAGAAGGACGGGAAAGCAAAAAAGATAACGATTTATTTTACACATGCAGCCTGATTGATTACATTGCCAGGAAAACAAAGAATACACGGGCAGACGTTGTAAATAAACTTGGAAAGCAGAGAATTGATAAAATCTATGACCTGGCAGATATTTACCATTGTGACAACATTGACAGAGTCAGTGATGATTTTATTGAAGAAGCAGGAATACAAGAAGGAAATTTTGACAATGTAGGTGAGTGTAAATACAGCATCCCATCACATTGGGACATTGGAAAGGTATATAAGCGGCTGATAAAAATGGTTGCTGCAGATGAAAATATTGGAATCGTAGATGCTTTAATAAAAGTATACAATTCCTTTATCAGTGCAAAGATTGATAACTACAACAGCAGTGTATATTACGAAAATCCGGCATATATATTTGAATCGTACCGAGAAAACAAAATGCTATAAACAAAATGGTTGAAGGATGCTGGTATATTTTGAAAGGAGTATGCCAGCATGGAAGAAAAAATAGTGAAAATACTGAATGAAATGTCAGAATATCTGTCAATTACACAAATGAAAAAACTTCAGGAAGTAATCTTAAAAGTATGTGCAGAGAATGAAGCTGATAAAATGGAAATATCCAATACAGATTTTCTTGAAATGTTTTTGGATGCAAAGAAGATAGAAGGTTGTTCAGAAAGAACCATTCAATATTATAAAGTTACGGTAGAACATTTGTTATCCCATATTGAAACATCTGTAAGGAAGATTACAACAGAAGAAATACGGACATATTTGGCAGAATATCAGAAAAATAATAAATGTTCAAATGTTACGGTGGATAACATTCGAAGAAATATTTCCAGCTTTTTCTCCTGGTTAGAGGAAGAAGATTATATTTTAAAAAGTCCTATGAAACGGATTCATAAGATTAAAACTAAAACGGTAGTAAAAAGCGTTATTACAGATGAAGGGATTGAACGACTCAGGGATAACTGCAAAGAAATTAGGGATCTGGCAATTATAGATTTGCTATATTCTACAGGAATACGAGTAGGTGAACTGGTAAATCTGAATGTTGATGATATTGATTTGGAAGGGCGTGAGTGCATTGTATACGGAAAGGGAGACAAAGAGAGGCGTGTATATTTTGATGCAAAAGCGAAGGTGCATTTAAAAGAATACATTGCTCATCGAAAAGATAATAATTCTGCATTATTTGTAACTCTGGATGCACCACATGATAGATTAAAAATAAGCGGAGTGGAAATTCGTTTAAGGGAATTAGGAAAAAGAATTGATCTGGAACGTATTCATCCCCATAAATTTCGAAGAACCATGGCAACCAGAGCAATAGATAAAGGAATGCCAATAGAACAGGTGCAAAAAATATTAGGACATTCACAAATTGATACAACGATGCAGTATGCGATGGTGAATCAAAACAATGTCAAAACATCTCATCAGAAATTTATGAGCTGAATTTTATTCAAATTCGGGTTTGTGTGGGAAGAATGATATGAGTGTACGGACTATTGATGAATGCTTTTATCAAATTCGAAACGGTGCCAATATAAAGCAGGGAGCAGTGGATGGAGGATATCCAATTACGCGTATAGAAACGACTGCAAATGACAGATTTAACCGTGATAGAATGGGATATGCAGGAATTACCGATATAAAAAAATATGAAAATTATGTTCTTCAGGATGGGGATTTGTTAATGTCGCATATTAATAGTACACAATATTTGGGAAGAACAGTACTTTATGAAAAACAAGGTGATGAAAAGATAATTCATGGTATGAATTTGCTTGGACTAAAGGCTAGAAGAGATATTATCATACCAGCTTATGCGAGATACTGTTTTTATTCTCAGCCGTTTAGAGAACAAATTGGAAGAATAACAAAAAAGTCTGTTAATCAAGCGAGTTTTGCAGTGGCAGATTTGAAAAAAATCAAAATTATTGTTCCTGATTTATCTGAACAATGTGAGGTTATTGACATTCTTAATAGAGTGAATCAAGTGATTGAAGATCGCCAGCGAGAACTTCGGAAGATGGATGACCTTATTAAAGCCCGATTTGTCGAGCTGTTTGGTAATCCGCTTGATGGTACAGCTAAATATCCGATTCATCAAGTCGGAGAAGTTGCTAATTCAGTAGACCCACAACCAAGTCATAGAACACCACCGGTTGAAGAAGGTGGAATCCCTTATGTAAGTATCAAGGATTGCGATTATAAAACAGGTAAAATAGATTTCGAAGGTGCTCGAAAGGTCAGTCCTAAAGTGTTAGAAGAACATATGAATAGATATACTTTACATGACGGAGATTTTGTTGTTGGAAAGATTGGAACTATTGGTAATCCAGTGTTTGTTCCAGCACGTAATGACTATACATTATCTGCTAATGTAGTGTTGGTCCAACCTAATAGTGAATTAGTAAATCCGTATTTCTTGAAGTACTCATTTGAATCAGATTTTGTCGAAAGACAATTTGCTGAAGCAAAGAATTCCACTTCGCAAGCTGCATTTGGTATACAAAAAGTGAGGACAGTTGAAGTGATGAATCCAGATTTAGATGTACAAAGAGAATTTGAGATTTTTGTCAAACAAGTCAACAAATCAAAATTTATCAATCAGCTTTTATAGAAAATGGAATTATATATGTCACGATACAATCGAGAAAGTGAAATAAAGCAAAAGAAATGTTTTATGGAGACACATGAGAGAAATTGCTTACTGCGATGGGAATGAAATTTACAATGGTATATTTTCAGAAGAGGGTTAAATATGCAAAATGAAATAATCTTATTTGAAACTGCTGATAAGGAAATAAAATTAACTGTGTCTGTCAAAAATAATACCGTATGGCTTAATAGGAATCAGCTAGCTAAATTATTTGGAAGAGATGTAAAGACAATTGGTAAACATATTAATAATGCATTAAAAGAAGAACTGGATAATTCAGTTGTCGCAAATTTTGCGACAACTGCTTCAGATGGAAAAGTGTATCAAGTAGAACATTATAATTTAGATATGATTATTTCTATAGGCTATAGAGTCAAATCTAACAGAGGTGTAGAATTTAGAAAATGGGCAAATAATGTTCTGAAACAGTATATCCTACAAGGCTATGCAATCAATAAAAAAAGATTAGAAGCCTTACAGAGAACAGTAAATATTCAAACCAAAATGCTTGCATGTACTTTGGAAATAGATGAAGCAGAGGTGCTAAAAGCTGTTGATTTATATACAAATGCCTTGATGTTATTAGACCAGTATGATCACCAGTCGATTAAAAAGCCTGCAGGAAATAAAGCTATATACAGAATTACATACGAGGATTGTAGAAATATGGTGAATGCAATGGAAGATTCATTTCATTCGGATGTCTTTGGTGTTGAAAAAGAAACGGGGAAAGTTGAAGGTATTCTTGCAGCAATTTACCAAAATGTTTTCGGAGGAGAGGTTTATCCTTCTTTAGAAGAGAAAGCCGCTAATCTTTTGTATTTTATGATAAAAGATCATCCCTATGCTGATGGATGTAAGAGAATTGCTGCATCGTTATTTTTGGAATTTTTAGCTCGCAATGATGTACTCTACAAAGATGGACAGAAAAGGATAAGTGATGGTGCATTAGTAGCAATTACATTGATGATTGCAGAGTCAGATCCAAAAGAAAAAGATATTATGGTTAATTTGGTAATGAATTTATTGTCAATGTAAAGTGAAAGTAAAAGAGGGAGATTTCACAATGGTAACAAACTTTGATTATTTAAAAAATGAATCAAAATTCTCTGCATTTGCGAATGTTGCCATCTCTGCGGAGAAGATCATATTAGCAGATCCGGATGCGAGTATTCTTAACAGCCGCCGGGCTATGGAATTTGCTGTAAAATGGTTGTATTCTGTGGAAAACAGTTTGCAGATTCCGTACCAGGATAATCTTCATACTCTGATGAATGCAGAGGAATTCAGACAGTTAGTGGGACCGGATCTTTGGAAACGGATGGATTATATCCGCAGATGTGGAAACAGTGTGGCACATAGCAATAAAAAACCTGGCAGAGATGCAGCGATGCTGTGTCTTGAAAATCTGTCGATTTTTTTAGATTACGTTGCATATTGTTATGGAGAACAGTATCAGGAGCATCCATTTGACAAGTCGATTATTGATGGCAGAATTGAGAAGGCAAAGGCATCCAGGGAAACAGCCAGAAAAGCAAAGGAAACACTTCTGAAAGAACAAGAAAAAACTGCTCAGCAGGAACTGGATCTACAAAAACTGATGGCAGAAAATACTTTCCTCAGGGAAGAACTGTCCGCACGCCACGAGAAACAGCAGCAGACATATGTTCCGAAACCTCTGGATCTGTCTGAATATGAAACCAGAAAACTTTACATAGATTCCATGCTCATTGATGCAGGATGGACACAGGGAAAAGACTGGTTAAATGAGATGACTGTGACAGGAATGCCGAATAAATCAGGGATTGGACGTATTGATTATGTTCTCTATGATGATATGAATAAACCTCTGGCAATTATAGAAGCAAAACGTACCTGCAAGGATATTGCTGAGGGCAGGCAGCAGGCGAAACTTTACGCAGATCTGCTGGAAAAGAAATATGAACGGCGTCCGGTAATTTTCCTTACCAATGGTTTTGAAACCCGGATCATAGACGGACAATATCCGGAAAGAAAATGTTCAGTTATTTATTCCAAACGGGATCTGGAGAAATGGTTTAACCTTTTGAGTATGCGGACAAGCCTGCAAAATATTTCTGTAGATAAAAAGATAGCAGACCGCTATTATCAGGAAGCCGCGATAAAAGCAGTATGCCAGAGCTTTGATGAAAAGAATCGGAGAAAAGCCCTGCTTGTTATGGCCACAGGTTCCGGAAAAACCAGAACAGTAATGGCTTTGTGCAAGGTACTGGTTGATGCGGGCTGGGTAAAGAATATACTTTTTCTGGCGGACAGAAATTCACTGGTAACACAGGCGAAAAGAAGTTTTGTAAACTGGATGCAGGATTTTTCCTGTACAAATCTGGTTGAAGAAAAGAATAATTATATGTCGCGATGTGTTTTCTCCACATATCAGACCATGATAAACTGTATTGATACGATAAATGACAAAGAAGGAAAAGTTTTTACCAGTGGTCATTTTGATCTGATCATTTGTGATGAAGCGCACAGATCCATTTATAATAAATATAAAGATATTTTTACATATTTTGATGCACTGCTTGTAGGACTTACCGCAACACCAAAAGATGAGATTGACAAAAATACATATGAAGTATTTGAACTGGCAAACGGAGATCCCACTTATGGATATGATCTGGCGCAGGCGGTTAAGGATGGATATCTGGTTGATTATCTTTCGGTGGAATCCAGGGTGAAATTTATTGATCAGGGAATTGTATATGATGAACTTTCAGAAGCAGATAAAGAAATCTATGAAAATACTTTTGAAGACGAAAATGGAAAGATTCCGGAAGCGATAAATTCGGCTGCATTGAATACCTGGATTTTTAACGAAGATACCATTAAAAAAATTCTTCATGTCCTGATGAGAGATGGAATTAAAATTGAATACGGACAGAAGATTGGAAAAACAATTATTTTTGCGAAAAATCATGATCATGCGGAAAAGATCCTTGAGATTTTTAATAAGGAATATCCGCATTTAAAGAATTATGCTATGGTGATCGATAACAGAATGAAATATGCACAGAGTGCAATTGATGAGTTTTCAGATCCGAAAAAACTACCGCAGATCGCAATTTCTGTAGATATGTTAGATACGGGAATTGATGTACCTGAAGTTCTTAATCTTGTATTCTTTAAGAAAGTTATGAGTAAAGCAAAATTCTGGCAGATGATCGGACGAGGAACAAGACTATGCCCGGGATTGTTGGATGGGGAAGATAAGAAAAAGTTTTACATTTTTGATTTTTGTGGAAATTTTGAGTTTTTCCGAATGAATAAAGGAAAAGCAAGCGCAAATCTGATGGCGTTGCAAAGTGCAGTTTTTAATCTTCAGTTTGAGATTTCGTACAAGCTTCAGGATATTAAATATCAGAAAGATAAATTAACTGCGTACAGGACTGCACTTGTAAAGCACATGACTGAAAAAGTAAAAGAGCTCCCAAGAGATAGTTTTACAGTTCGCCAACATTTGAAATATGTAGAATTATATTCAGAAGAGTCGAACTATCAGATGCTTACTTATGAAGATACTTTACTTGTACGGGAAGAGGTTGCACCCTTGATTTTGCCTGAAAGTGATGAAGTAACAGCAGTACGTTTTGATGCACTTATGTATGGAATAGAACTTGCATCTCTGGTTGGAAAGAAATATACAAGTGCGCGAAAAGATCTTTTAAAAAAGGTTTCCGGAATTGCCGGAGTGGCAAATATACCGGAGATTCAGGCACAGACAGAGCTGATCGATCAGATTTTGCATACAGATTATGTGGAAAATGCAGGAATTGATGAATTTGAAAATATCAGGAAAAATCTGAGAGATCTTATGAAGTATATTCCGGATAAGAGCAGGAATAAATATATGACCAATTTTACAGACGAAATTCTTTCAACGGAATGGAAAGAAGCAGAATTGGAAAACGATGATCTGGAAAATTATAAAGTACGAGTAGAATATTATGTCCGACAGCATCAGGATAACCATGTAATAGCTAAGCTGAAAAAGAATCAGTCACTTACAGAAAAAGATGTAGCTGAACTGGAAAAAATTCTCTGGAGAGAGCTTGGTACAAAAGAGGATTATGAAGCAGAATTTGGCAGAAAGCCATTGGGAGAATTTGTCAGAGAAATGGTAGGTCTTGATATGAATGCAGCAAAGGAAGCTTTTTCAAAGTATCTTGAGGATGTAAATCTGGACAGCAGGCAGATTTATTTTGTAAATCAGATCATTGAGTATATTGTTCATAATGGAATGATGAAGGATCTTTCTGTTTTGCTGGAATCTCCGTTTACGGATCGTGGAAGCATTTCGGAAATCTTTACAGATATGGGTGTTTGGCTTGGAATAAAAAAAGTCATTGATACGATCAACGCAAATGCTGCTGCATAAACATCTACCTCTGTGAAGCATAAAATTTTACCCGGATTTACAATAAATTTAACCATAAATCCGGTTGACAAAACCCGGCCGGGAACGTTATAATGGCCGGGTTGATAAGATATTTTAAGAAAAAAAGGCAGGTGAACAGAATGGATAGTTGTGATTCTCATGGGCGAAGTTGTAGCTCTCGGAGTGAAAGATGGAAAAAACAGAGAGGGATGAGGCTGTTCCATTCTGTTTTAAGTGTACAGAATATCTGTGAGAATATTATGTCTGTATATCAGAAGGATATATTTGACAGGATGTATCGGTGCCATCAGAATCTGTACGGTATTATTACATTATAATTGTAGCAGGATTATAATAGATATCTTTTTCATTCTTCTCATTCTGAGAATCTTACAGTAAGGCGATCATGTATAAATTCATTTCGCTTTATACTCAAATCCCAAGGAAACACAATCGAAAATCAAACAGCACATAGACATGCTTTAACATGTCTGTTTTTGGTGTGCGTGTTTTGTGCGAAACTATGTGAGGAGGATGAGAAAATGACAAAAAGAAATCAGGATTTTTCAAAAGATATTCTGAGTCTGATCCGAAGCAGTGTTTCTCCGGCAGTTTTAAGTGAAAGGCTGCAAGATTTTCACGAAAACGATCTGGCGGAAGTATTAAGAGAATTAAGCACTGCGGAGCGCAGCAGACTATACCGTATCCTGGAAAGCAGTATGCTGGCAGATGTTTTTGAATATCTGGAGGAAGAAGAAACTGTACAATATCTGGAAGAGATGGATGTAAAAAAAGCGGCAGCCATTCTTTCCAAAATGGAAACCGATGCCCTGGCAGATGTTTTAAAGCAGATTGATAAAGAAAAACGCAAGCTTCTGATCCAGCTTCTGGATGAACAGGTGCGGAAAGATATTGAAATGATCCGCTCCTTTGATGAGGATGAGATCGGAAGCAGAATGACAACGAACTGCATTGTGATCCGTGAAAACCTGACCGTAAAGCAGGCTATGAGTGAGCTGGTTTCCCAGGCGGCAGATAATGATAATATTTCTACGATCTTTGCAGTGACGGACAGAGGGGAGTTTTATGGAGCCCTGGATCTGAAGGATCTGATCACAGCAAGACAGGACCACCCTATGGAAGAGCTGATCGTAACTTCCTATCCATATGTGTATGGCACTGAGCAGATCGATGACTGTATGGAACGGCTGAAGGATTATTCTGAAGATTCCATTCCTGTACTGGACGATGACAATCGTTTCCTTGGAGTGATCACATCCGCAGGGATCATCGATCTGGTAGACGATGAGATGGGAGAGGATTATGCAAAGCTGGCCGGTCTGACTGCAGAGGAAGATCTGAAGGAACCTCTTTTTGAAAGCATGAAAAAAAGAATGCCTTGGCTGATCGTTCTTCTGGGCCTTGGTATGGTGGTATCTTCTGTTGTGGGAATGTTTGAAAAAGTAGTTACCTGTCTGCCGATCATCATGTGCTTTCAGTCTCTGATCCTGGATATGGCAGGAAATGTTGGAACCCAGTCCCTGGCTGTAACCATCCGTGTACTGATGGATGAGACGCTGACGGGCAGACAGAAAGCAGAGCTTGTGCTGAAGGAAATGCGGATTGGTCTTTGCAACGGTGGTTTGCTCGGTATTCTGTCTTTTGTACTGATCGGATTGTATATTTTCTTATTCAAAGGAAAAACACTCGTATTTGCCTATGCGGTATCCGGCTGTATCGGATTATCCCTGCTGGTGGCCATGCTGGTATCCAGTGCAGTGGGAACCTGCATACCGCTGTTTTTCAAAAAGGTTGGTGTGGACCCGGCAGTAGCCTCAGGTCCTCTGATCACTACGATGAATGACCTTGTAGCCGTGATAACATACTATGGAATGAGCTGGATATTCCTGATCGAGATGTTCCACCTGGCTGGCTGAGAGTAAAATGCAGCTATGCTCATAAAAATAGACAGATATCAGAAATCTGTCGAATAACAGAAAAGTTACCAATACGAAAAAATTCCGGATCGAAAGATTCGGGATTTTTCTTTACATACAAACAGAAAGCTATTATAATGAAAGATACGCTTTGCCCGTTTAAAACGTTGCAGAAATAAATACAAACAACGGGCAGAAAAAGAGAACAAAACGATCACATGGGGTGATTGGGGAAAGGAAACAGTAACATGATAGTAACAATGATCGAAAAGGTCTATACATTTCTGTGGGGAGATCTGATAAGGATCCCGCTTCCGGGAGGAAGTACGCTGGGAATCTCACTTCTGATCCTGCTTCTGATTCCGACCGGTATCTATTTTACCATCAGGACAAAGCTTCTGCCGATCCGTCTTTTTCCGGATATGGTACGAGCCCTGTCAGAAAAGAAAAGTGACAAAAATAATCTTTCAGCATTTCAGACGCTGATCGTATCTACAGCTACCCGTGTGGGAATGGGAAACCTGGTCGGGGTGGTAGCTGCGATCTCGGCAGGAGGTGCAGGAGCGGTATTCTGGATGTGGATTACGGCGCTGATCGGTTCCTCTACTGCTTTTATCGAAGCGACCCTGGCACAGCTCTATAAAGAAAAGGATCCTCTTTACGGTGGCTACAGGGGCGGTCCTGCCTACTATATCCATCGCTACTGGGAAGAAAAACAGGGCAGAAAACGAAAAAAGGTTCTGCTTTCCGTTCTGTTTGCCATTTCCGGCCTGATCTGCTGGTGTGGGATCAGTCAGGTTATCAGCAATTCCGTCACGGCGTCTTTCAAAAATGCTTTTGATATTCCGCCGCTGTATACTACCATCGTGCTGGTAGTGATCGCAGCTGTGATCGTGCTTCGGAAGAATGCAACGGTTAAAGTTCTGGATCTTCTGGTGCCGGTGATGGCAGTGCTTTATTTTGTGATCACGCTGTTTATTATATTTACAAATCTTGGAAGTATGCCGGGAGTATTTAAGCGGATTTTTGAAGAAGCTTTCGGATTTCGTCAGGCTGTTGCCGGCGGATTTGGCGTCCGATCTCTGATGAACGGAGTAAAAAGAGGCCTTTTTTCCAATGAGGCGGGAAGCGGCTCCGCTCCCTGTGCAGCAGCGGCAGCAGAATGTGACAGTCCGGTAAAAGCCGGATTTGTCCAGGCTCTGGGTGTATTTGTGGATACGATCGTGATCTGCAGCTGTACAGCTATGATCATGCTTCTGGCCCCGGAAGATCTGGTACAGGGGCTTTCCGGAATGGAACTTCTTCAGACTGCCATGCATTATCATATGGGGCAGTTTGGAGTGATCTTTATTGCTGCAACACTGTTTATGTTCAGCTTTTCCACATTTCTGGGAATCCTGTTTTATGCAAGAGGCAATGTGGCTTATCTTTTCGGTGATAACTGGGGTTCACAGACAGGATATAAGGTGCTGGCACTGGTGATGCTGTTTATCGGTGGGATCGCGGCTTACACATTTGTATGGGATCTGGGAGATGTAGGAATCGGCCTGATGACGATCTTTAATATTTTCATGCTGTATCCTCTTGGGGAAAAAGCACTGAAAGAGCTGAAGATTTATGAATCGGAAAAGAAGAAAAAATAAAACTGTTTACAGACCTTGAGAGCATATGGTAATATCAGGGTAAAGCGCTAAAAGATTAAAGAGTTCTGACAGCCGGAAGGAGTCAGACTCTGTGAAATATCAACGGTAAGTTGGATCAAGAGGAGGATATGAAAGATGTATATTACATGTCTGGACGTAGAAGGTGTACTGGTACCGGAGATCTGGATCGCATTTGCAGAGGCAAGCGGAATCCCGGAGCTCAAGAGAACAACCCGTGATGAGCCGGATTATGATAAGCTGATGAACTGGAGACTTGGAATTCTGAAAGAACATGGTCTGGGACTGAAAGAGATCCAGGAGACTATTGCAAAGATCGATCCCCTTCCGGGAGCAAAGGAATTTCTGGATGAGCTGAGATCTTTTTCCCAGGTGATACTGATCAGTGATACCTTTACACAGTTTGCAACTCCGCTGATGGAGAAGCTTGGACGGCCGACACTTTTCTGTAATTCCTTGGAAGTAGCAGAGAACGGAGAGATCACAGGCTTTAAGATGCGCTGTGAGAAATCTAAGCTGACAACTGTGAAGGCACTGCAGTCCATGGGATTTGAGACTATCGCAAGCGGAGATTCCTACAATGATCTCGGAATGATCCAGGCAAGCAAAGCAGGATTCCTTTTCCGCAGCACAGAGCAGATCCGTGCAGATCATCCGGAAATTCCGGCTTACGAAGAGTACGATGAACTTCTTGCAGCGATCAGAGAAGCAATGAAATGAAGAAGGGAAAGTCGGAATGATCAACGAAAGAATTGTGATCGAAGAAAAAACAAAGGACTATAATGAGGCATGGATAGAGACCTATTTCTGGCAGGAGTCGGAAGAACTCTATCCGGGACAGAAGCGTCCGGTCATAGTGATCTGTCCGGGCGGAGCTTATGGCATGACTTCTGACAGAGAGGCAGAAGCCATTGCTGTCCGGTTTATGGGAATGGGCTATCACACAGTGGTACTTTGTTATAGTGTGGCACCTGCCAGATATCCGGTGGCTCTCCGTCAGCTGGCAAAAACAGTAGCTCTTCTCAGAGAGAACAGCGATAAGTGGCATATTGAAAAGAATAAGATCATTGTGTCCGGTTTTTCGGCAGGAGGCCATCTGGCAGCTTCTCTGGGAGTATTCTGGAATACGGAGGAGCTTGCAGGGATCACGGGAATGGAAAACGAGAGGATCCGTCCCAATGGCATGATCCTGAATTATCCGGTGATCACTTCAGGGGAAGTTGGTCATGAAGAAAGCTTTCGAAATCTTCTGGGAGATCGTTATGAGGAGCTGAAAGATCGGATGTCTCTGGAATTTCAGGTTACGGAAGATACACCCAGAACCTTTATCTGGCATACCTTTGAGGATCAGACGGTGCTGCTGGATAATACACTTCTCTTTGTTCAGGCACTCTATAAAAAGGGCATTCCAGTGGAGTATCATGTTTTTCCGCAGGGACCCCATGGGATCGGCCTGGCAAATGAGCTGACTGCCAACGAAAACGGCAGAGGAATCGCAAGAGCCTGTGAACCATGGAGTGAGCTTGCAGGAAAATGGCTGAACCGAGAATTCCCATGGTGGAACGGGGCAAAGATCGAAAGATAATACGAGACTGCTGTGTCGGATAAAATATCCTTTTTACCGGGAAACCGGTAGAGAGGGTATTTTTTATGATTGTGATGCATGTGATGACTGCTGTATTTGTCGGCTGTTTTGTCTGGCTCATCTGATGATAAAAGCTTTGCAGGGCTTTGGTGTGGATCTGGATCAACATTCACATTGCAGAAAGAAAGGAATTTTGATAATTATGGATAAAAATCAGATTTTTATTACCAGTGGTACGGAATATAAAAGAATGACAAAGGAGCTTCTGGAAAAAGCGGATCTTCAATCTCATATCGGGGACAGAAAGAAAAAGATCGGGATCAAGCCGAATCTGGTTTCTCCTTCAGAGGCTTCCTGGGGTGCAACGACTCATCCGGAAGTGGTTGCAGGAATTATCGAGTATCTGAAGGAGCATGGCTTCCGGGATATGGTGATGCTGGAGGGATCCTGGGTAGGAGATAAGACAAGGGAGGCCTTTGAGACCTGTGGCTTTGACAGGCTTGAGGAAGAGTATCAGGTGCCGTTCTGGGATATGCAGAAGGATAAGGGTATTTCTGTGGACTGCGGCGGAATGGAGCTGAATGTCTGCGAGCGGGTAAAGGAGCTTGATTTTCTGATCAATGTGCCAGTTCTGAAAGGCCATTGTCAGACAAAGATCACCTGTGCCCTTAAGAATATGAAGGGGTTGATCCCAAATAAGGAAAAGAGACGGTTTCATTCTCTGGGGCTTCATAAACCCATTGCTCATCTGAATATGGGGATACAGCAGGACTTTATTGTTGTGGATAATATCTGCGGGGATCTGGATTTTGAAGATGGCGGAAATCCTGTTGTGATGAACCGGGTGATTGCTGCCTGTGATCCGGTTCTTGTGGATGCATATGTGTGTCAGATGATGCATTATGAGGTAGCTGAGGTTCCTTATGTGAAGCTGGCAGGTGAGCTTGGAGTGGGCTGTTCAGATATTTCAAAAGCAGATGTCAGATTTCTGGAGGATGGTGCGGATCAGAGGATGCCGGTATCCAGAAAGGTTGTGGAGCTTGCGGATGCCGTGGAGGAAGTGGAATCCTGCAGTGCCTGCTACGGGTATCTGATCCCGGCATTGGAGATGCTGAAGGAAGAGGGGCTTTTTGAGAAGCTGGATGAAAAGATCTGCATCGGACAGGGGTATCGTGGTAAGACGGGAGTGCTTGGTGTGGGACACTGTACCTGTAAGTTTCAGAATTATGTGGAGGGGTGTCCGCCGTTGGAGGGGGATATATATGAGTTTTTGAAAGAGTATATTGGTGAACGGA
>OGPP01001320.1_pt1 | contig 19477 bp, 15 predicted proteins | sample 1553021 | NCBI WGS metagenome assembly OGPP01 (sample SAMEA2580217, study PRJEB22360) | human gut metagenome | biome: human gut; feature: human-associated habitat; material: faeces | place: Denmark | collected 2008/2010
CTGACGTCCTTTTCTTACTAACTGGTTAAATGTTGGCATTATTTTCACCTCCTGTGCTATTATTTGATAAATGTGCATTTGTATGCACACTAATTCAGTATATAAGCCGATTCGCCACTTGTCAAGCAAATTTTTCGTGCAAGCTACGAGCCAGAGAAAAAAAGAAGGCTTTCAGCTGTTCAAATTTATTTGATAACGGCTGAAAGCTTTCTTTTTGATGTGGCGACAGCCACGACTGAGATGGAGCGTCAGCGGAATCGAAGTTCTCTGGCTCGCCGGCTAAATCTTTCCTTCCAACCTCACCGGCTTCCTTACCTCTATCAGATTTCCATCTAAATCATAGAAGCGCACTACCTTTTCTTTATACCACATTTTTTACTCCCGCTACTCCACTACTCTGAGGCTGTCCTTTTCCACCTTGCACATAAGAAACAATACTTTTACGCCTGCTGCCCGCGCTTCTTCTAACGCATCTTTAAACTCCGGGTGTGTCTCTTCATTTGCCCGGACTTCCGTTACGCCTTCCATCTGAATCACAAATGCCACAGCACATTCATAACCGGCTTTTTTTGCTCCAATCAATTCCCGTAAATGCTTTACCCCTCGCTCTGTTGGTGCATCGGGAAAATAACCGATTCCCTGCCGTTCTAAGGTACAGCCCTTTACTTCCATCAGATATTCCTGCACCCCTTTCTTCATATAGAAATCAATTCTGGAATTTCCATATTTATACTCCGGTTTCACTACATCATAATTCTGTGTTTCAAGCCATTCCTTTGCCACCTTATTCGGTGCCTGACTGTCAATATTTATTAAGCCAAAATTTTCTTTATAGACCGCAATCAGATCATAGGCTGTCTTTCGTGCCGGATTGTCTGCCACTTCCAGATAAACTTCCGCATCCGGAAGCAGCAGTTCCCGGCACCGCCCGGTATTCTTTACATGTACTGTCTGAATCTCATCGTCAATCTTAACATGGGCTATAAAACGATTCGGGCGGTCTACAAAGCTTCCTTTTACTACTTTTTTATATTTCAATGTTCTGCCTCATTTCGTTTTTATAAGATATTCCATTTTTAGAAAGTCAGACGCATCTGGTTCCACACCACGTTTCCATGGGTAGATTCTGATACGCCTTCATTTTCAAATCCAAATTTCGCATAGTAATGTATCAGCTTATCCTTGCAGGTCAGCACCAGCCCTTTTCTTCCCTGGGCTTTTGCATCTGCAATAGCTCTTTTTAATAGCTGCTCTGCCAGACCGCATCTTCGATATGCCGGGATGGTATTCACACCGAAAATCATCTGCCAGTCACCCTGTTCCTCATGCAGGTCTGCTTTTTCATACATTTCATCTGTAAGGTCTTTCTGATTACTCACCATGCCATCTACAAATGCCACCAGATGTCCCTCATTGAACATCAGCCAGAAATGGTCTTTATAATATTTTAGACGTTCTGCAAATTCTTCCCTTGTTGCTGCTTCTGCCGGCGGAAAACATTCTGTCTCCACTGCTGTAATTGCATCAATATCTTCCATCTGTGCGGTACGGATTGTCATTTTGAGTACTCCTTTTATAAGTTTTTATAACCTTTTATAACTTTTATATTCTTTTATAAGTCTTTATAACTTTTTATAACTTCTCATATTCACTGCAATTGTACCATAATTTTTTCTTAAATCAACGCGAACTTCTCCCGTTGTTATAATGCTTTCCAAATACATCGGATAAGAATATATTTTTTCACTATTCGCATAAGCTACAAGAAAAGCACAGCAGCCTTGCCCTCCTCAGGCAAATCCTGTTGTGCTTTTCTATAATATTTCCGTAAATACTTTTATTCCTTTGCCGGCACCAGACGGATATTCACTCCACTTACCTTTAAATCCACACCATCACTGAATTCCACATTTTTCACTTCAGAAGTATAAAGACCATTTCCGTCATCCACACCAAATATCTCATTCATTCCACCGTCAAGCAGATTGGATGAACTGACATTTCCGGTTCCGTCCACTGCTGTCACCGTATAGGTTCCTGCCGGAAAATCTGTTCCTGCGGTATAGTTTCCACTGCCTAATTCTACCGCCTGGGATTCATCATATTCTCTTCCGGTCATGCCACCAGTCACTTCTGTATAGCTGACCTGTACAACTACATCTCCGGAAATATGAAATACTACATTTTCTTTCATCTTAAGTCCGTTAAAGGATGATTCGTAAAGATCATTTCCATCATCCACGCCGAACATCTCATTGACTCCACCCTTCAGAAGATTGGAGCTGTTTATATTTCCATTTCCGCTGACTGCGGTAAGGTTACATTTTCCAACCGGCAAATCAATACCTGCGGTGTAATAACCTGCTCCAAGGGTATATTCTGTTTCTACAGTGGATAAATCTTCTTCCGGTTCTGCATCTTTTGCATCGGAATCCTTTGTCTTTGCGTCTTTGTTATCCGTCTGCTCTGTACCGGCAACAGAATTCTTTTTCGAATCCTTTTTGTCACTTCCGCTGCCGCCTGCTGCAATTGCAAATACAACTACTACAATAATTACCCAGAACCACCATTTCTTATAAATCGGTTTCTTTACTTTTTCCATTTTCTTGCCTCCCGGTTTTTCATCATTCTTAAGTATGAAATCATCATATACGAGTCGGAAGGCTTTGTGGTATGCCGGCAGCATACATTTTCAGCCGTGTTCAAAATCGGAGGCATCTTTCAAAGCCAGATAACTTTCGATATTTTCTATTTCGGCGGCAGACCAAGTAAGGTTATTTTTACATAGTTTTCCAGCTTCATGCCAAAATAAAAGATAGTAAGTGCCAGTATAATCCGGATTATAATCCGTACCGGCTTCTGCAGGGAGCGGATTCCCGGCACTTTGGTGTCCCACAAAAGGAAATTAAATCCAACCCCGCAGGATATCCACGCATAGATGAATACCGCAATTGCTTCCAGGCAAAAAGTCAATGGAGTCTTGCCATACAGCATCAGAAACTGTATGCTTCCCACAATCAGAAACAGATATACAAAAACTGCCACTATCTCTTTCCAGACAACTCCGGTCCGGAATCCCGGAAGAATCGTTTTCTTTTTTACAGCACCCGGATTTTCTAATTTTAATGCCTCCCGAAGTTCCCCGGCATTCTGATAGCGGTTCTGCGGGTCAATCTCTATACATCTTTTTATCACATTACAAAATGGTTTCCGGGCAGTCAGATGCACATTTGGCAGTGTCCCCTCCAGCATCACATTCATAAGAACGCCCAGTGCATAAATATCTGCGGTTGCATCTGTCTGAAGGAAGCCATACTGCTCCGGAGATGCAAATCCTACGGTTCCAAGAATTGTCGTGTCTGCATTCTGATTTTGCTTACGTCTCCTTGCAATATCAAAATCCAGTAATTTTACAACTCCATCCGTAGAAATGAGAACATTTTTCGGAGAAATATCACGGTGTACGATTCCCTGTGCATGAATCTGCTCCAATGCTTCCAGTAACTGTCGGATATAATATTTTACAAGTTCCGGCGGCATAACGCCCTGCCGGTGCAGCTTCTCATCCAGTGTCTCACCGCTGATATATTCTTCTGTTACCATACCGATGTCCTGCTGCTCTTCACAGCTTATAATCCTGGCAAGATGTGGACTTTCTAATTGCTGCAGTTTCCGGTAAACCGGAATACTGTCTTTTTGTATTGCTTTTTGAACCAGAATCTTTCCTGCGGCAGCATCCTGTATCAACCAGGTCTGATAGGGTGGCTGGCCCCCCAGTACGGTAAGCGGTATCTGCCTCTGCCGCCGAAAATCCTGATATAATTTTTCACTCATTTGTTATCACTTTTTCCTTTTCTACTTGAATTTTCATTCCCACAATTCTATGATAATCAATATCACTATAGCAGAAATGAGAGGATTCGCCAAATGAAAAAATCAACCCAGGAACTTTTAGATATTTTGAAAAACACACCTGCTTTCTCCAACTATGCAGAGCAGGAGGAAGCTGAGCTGATCGAGGTCTCACTTTCGGATTATCTGAACCGGTTGATTCAGGCAAAAAATCAAGACCTGCCTTCTCTCATCCGGAAAAGCGGTCTTGACCGTACTTACTGTTATCAGATTTTTGATGGGCGCAAACGTCCTTCCCGTGACAAAGTGCTCGCCCTCTGCTTTGCCATGGACCTATCCTTTACGGAAGTGCAGCATCTTTTAAAAGCCACCGGCTATCCGATTCTCTATGCCCGTATGGAGCGGGACAGTGCGATTATTTTTTCCCTGCAACGGAACTGTGCACTCTCAGATGTAAATGAATTACTGTATGAATTAGGATATAAAGAACTCGCCTGAAATTATTTTCTTACTTCGCCCAGCAAAGCTGTGGCAGAAAATGTTTTTCCTGTTTCAAAATGAATTTCATTAAATTCAACAGCATTGGTGACAACCAATGCTGTAACTGTAGAAAATCCCTTTAATTTCACAAATTCCAGATCACAGCTTATAAGTTTCTGTCCCTTTGTCACCTTGTCCCCTTCTTTTACAAACACTTCAAAGCCCTGTCCATTCAGTTCCACTGTATCCATACCTATATGAATCAGCAGTTCTGCACCCTTTGGCGTCTCTATTCCAATGGCATGTCCAGTTTCTGCCACAGAAACGATTTTACCATCTTCCGGTGCATAAACGGTGCCATCTTCCGGGCAGATACCACATCCTGTTCCCAGCATTCCTTCCGCAAATATCGCATCCGGAATCTGTGCCTGTTCGATATATTTTCCATTCATCGGAGCAAATATTTCTTCTCCACTTTCTTTTTTCTTAAAAAACATCATTTTTTTCCTTTCCCTGCATCCCATTCTTCCGCACATTTTTCTTTACTGCAAATACGGTTTACATGCAGAATCAGATACATCTTTTCTTCCTCTGTCACTTCACAGTTTAATTTCCGGTTCAGGTATTCTATAATACTATCCACACACTGTGAAATATCTGCAAATTCTTCCTTGAGATTCTGATACAGTGTTATGTTATCTGTATCGATATATTGTTTGCTGCAGATCCTGTCCAGCAAATACTTCATATGCGTTGCAAATCTGGCATAATCAAATGTCTCTTTATTTACTGCAATCTTTAACTGCTGTTCTATGATTTTACAGATATCATTTAATATACTTTCAAAATCAATCTGTCCTTCCTTTCTTACTTTCTGTTCCTGTGTAACTCTGGCACTGAGAATTGACATGGCAATTCCTGACCATTCATTTCGTTTTAATTTAATATGAAAGACTTTATCTAATTGTGCAGCAATATATCTGCTCAATTTCATTTCCATCGGATACTGCTGTTCCATATCATAAATCAGCGGCATCTCGATATAAATCTTTTTCCGTTCCCGCTCCATTGCAAATGCCAGATGATCCGCCAGCGTCAGTACAAGATTTGGATTCAGGTCATAATCCAGTTTACTTTGTATCACCGGCAGTATTTTCATTGTAAATTCTATAATGTCCATAGGCAGTTCGTTAATCAGTCCGATATACTGTGCACTGATGTTATAAAATGTTCTGTCTATATTCTCTAATTTCACTTCATATGGCATCTTGGGAAAACCGATTCCCTTTCCAAAAGCAATCAGTTCACAGCCATTTCCATCTTTGCATACGGCTACATTATTATTGATTTTTTTAATTGCAAGCATCGGTTTTCCCTCCATGCGGGTTTTCTTTTATTATACACTCGGGCAGTTTATTTTTCTACAGCACTTTGAATCCCATCTCTTCAATCACTTCTCTTGGACAATGTGATGCTTCATTATAAGTAAACCATAAATCATGTTCATATGGTTCTTCTCCTTCATACCAGGTACCATATACCTGAGACAATCCCGGTCTGTCAAGACGTGGCTTCTCAAGATGCGCTTTTCCACCCCATTTTCCAATAAAATGAATGGTCTTTCCACCAAATTTCCATACTGCTTTTGTATACGAAACTGTCGGGTCTGTTTCATCTGTATACGGAAGTTTCTGCCAGTCAGCTTCCAATGTTACCTCATTCGAAAGAATTGGTTCTTCTCCTTCCAGCCAGTATACACCAACTCCTTCTCCATTCTTTTCTGAAATAACTGTATAAGCAAGTTCCTTTCTTCCGTCTTTTCTGATGCCAGAATACCATCCATTTACATAGCACAATGGATCATGTTTTCCTGGAAGAGATGGAACATTAAGTCCCATTTCTCCTGTTCCTTTTGGTACGCATGGACGGTCAAACTGTCCCATTGCCCGAATCGTTTTCCCCTGGTATGTTCCATCCAGAATAACAAACTGTGAAAAATAGGTACTGCAAAACGGAGAATCCAGATGCATAAAGATTGCAAACGGAAAATATGTAACATTTACATCTACGATTTCACCATTTTCTCCTTCCTGCCAATGTGCTCCGTCTTCTGTCCAGGTAAAGCAGCTATGGATTTTTTCCGAACTAATCTGCCATGTTTCCGGATTATCTTTGATTTTTTTATACGGAGTTACAATTGCTTCTGCCTGCGCAATATCTTTATGATGTGCAGATGTATGGGGTGCTAATGGTCCCTCTCCGCATCTGATGATACCGCCCCAGCGTACCTTATCCGTTTCAAACATTCTTAGCCAGAAATGCGGTACTGTATCGTCTTCCGGAAAAAGCATTCCGCCTGCCGTTATACGCTGCAATTCTGCATGCTGGTCAATATCATTATCATAAGTCTGTGGTGTTAATGATAAATCATCATTTCTTAATTTTCTTATTTCTACGCCATATTTTCTAATATTCATTCAATTCTAATCCTCCTTATAATCTACGATCAGACAGGATGCAATCGTTCCAAGTACAAAAGCTGCGGCACACATTACAATTCCAAGAACAATATTCATTACGGAACCGCCGGTAAATGCTGCAGCTGTTGCAAACACATTATTAAATCCACCTATTACATACTGTTTTGGTGTAAAGATACCGCAGAACACGCCTACTATCACACAAACAATTCCCAATGCCAATGGAGCCTTTTTATATCTTAATATTATTCCATATAAGATTGGTTCTGTAACACCAGCCAGAACTCCTGATGCGACATTACCCAATGCCATTGCCTTATTCTCTTTTTTCTTAAATCTGAGGAAAGCACCAAATGCAATTCCATATAAAGCAAATGAACATCCACATCCAACTACCATAACAAATGCATCATATCCCACTTCCATGTAATTCATGATTGCAAAGTTTATCAACACCATATGCATACCGCTTATTACCAGATATGGCTGGATAACTGCCATTCCAATAAATGCGATAACACGGACAATCTGATTTGATTCATACAACCAGATAAATACATTTCCAATAATCTTTCCAATATAACTTCCAATTGGAGCACAAACTGCAAACATAATCACTGTCATCAACAGCACGGTAACAGTCGGGACAACCAATGCGCTCACTGCTTTTGGTACATATTTTTTCAGGAATTTTACGATATACGACATAATCCATACACCTAAGATTACCGGAATAAAGGACTGACTATAATCTGCCACCGGAACCGGAATTTCAAAAACATGAAATGTATCCTGTGTGCCAACCAATGCAACGAAATCCGGTACAATGATAAGACCACCAATATACATTCCATAAATCATATCAATATTCAGTTTTTTCGCTGCCAGACATCCAAGATAGATTGGAAGAAAATAGAAGAATGCATCATTGAGCATATCAAACAGCATATAGAGCTCACTGTCTTCCGCTATAACATTCATAACACTTGGTCCTAAAATAACTCCAATTGTTTTGCACATGGCTGCAGCCACCAGCATCGGAAGAATTCCTGTCATAACGGCTGACACATAATCCATGATTGATTTTCCTGCTGACTGGATTGTCATCTTCTTCTTTTCTTCCCATACAGAGGTATCATCCATCTTTTCATCTATTTTCTTTTGTTCCGGCAGTTCTATTTTTTTACACATTACCTGGTATACACTATCTACATCTGTTCCAATAATAATCTGTAACTGGTTATTCGACCAACGACAGCCGATTACACCATCCGTCGCCTCTATCTCTTCTTTTTCGACAAGGCTTACATCTTTCAGATTAAAGCGTAGTCTTGTGATACAATGTGTAAAATAAGTAACATTTTCTTTTCCACCAACCAGTTTAATTAATTGTTCTGACAATAAGTCATAATTTCTCTTTGCCACATCTACCAACTCCTTTTCTTTTTTATTTATTACGAAGACTGCGCTCTCTTCGCAATTTTGTCTCCTGAAACAAAAAATGCCCAAAACACACAGCATCCTTCCTGCTATGTCCTTTGGGTAATGCTCCTGTTTCCAGAATAACAATCCTTTCGGAATTTTCCATTTGTTGCAACAAAAAAGCTCCTCTTTGGCATCATACAACGAAAAGCTGTACAAGTAATGCCTCCAAGGAGTTACAATCTTGTTCTCAATTGATACATTTATGTTACCATGCAAATTCAGTAATTACAAGCCGTAATATTTGCCAAATTACACCGGCAAATTTCGTCACTTCTGACAGTTTCCAATCACCCGGAATACCTGTTCTGCCGTATAGCTCATATTCTCATATGCCACTGTCTTCTGCATGGCTTCTTCCAATGTCATCACACCTGGTAAAATTGGAAATGCTCCATCTACAAGCTGCATTTCATCCTGCACTTTCCGGACGCCCTGCGGTTCAATGCTGCCGGCAAATACCAGTACCATGCAGTCCTTTTCTTTTGCCCGCTTTGCAATTCCAACCGGCGCTTTTCCCATAGCAGTCTGTCCGTCAAATCTTCCTTCTCCGGTCACTACGATATCAGCTTCACTTAATTCTTTCTCCGGCAATACCGCATCTAATACTATCTCTACGCCCGGACGTAAATCCCCGTCCAGATAGGATGCAAATGCGAAGCCCAGTCCGCCTGCTGCTCCGGCTCCCGGCATGTTCCGGTTGTCTACACCTAAAGCCTTTTCTGTTACATCAGCAAAATGAGCTAATGCCGCATCCAGTTTTACTACCATGGTCTCGTCTGCGCCCTTCTGTGGTGCAAACACAGCACTGGCTCCTGTTGTGCCACATAATGGATTGGTCACATCACAGGCTATTTCAAAAGTACATTCTTTCAGCCTCTTATCCAACGCTTCCATATCTATCGTTTCCAGGTCTTTCAGTTCTGTTGCTCCAAATCCTATTTCGATTCCATCTTTTTTATAAAAATGACACCCCAAAGCCTGCAGCATTCCGACACCGCCATCATTGGTGGCACTGCCGCCAATTCCAACGATAAACTTACGGCAGCCTCTATCCATGGCATGGCTTATCAGTTCCCCCACACCATAAGTAGTGGTTTCCATTGGATTTCGTTTATCCACCGGCACCAGTGGCAGTCCGGCGGCTTCTGCCATTTCAATGACTGCTGTTTTATCCGGCAGGATACCATACGCTGCCTCGACCTTCTGTCCAAGGGGTCCTGCTACCGCTACCTTTTCCAGACTGCCCTGCAATCCGGTGGTCAGGGCTGTTACTGTTCCTTCTCCACCATCTGCAACCGGCTTTATCATAACTTCTGCTGTTGGTATTGCTTTTTTAATACCATCTTCCACTGCTTTTCCTGCCTCTAAGGAACTTAAGCTGCCTTTTAATGAATCTATTGCTACGATTACCTTCATTGGATTTTCCTCGTTTGTTTATTCTACCACCTGTATAAAAGCTTAAAAGAATCTCTAACTCGAAAGGGAAACTCCGGCCTATTAAGCCAGAGCTTCCCTTCCTGTATCTGCATCAGTTCTTCGAACCTTACATTATTCTTCTGTAGAAGCAGTTACTTCTTCTTTTGCTTCTGTCTCTTCGATTTCATCTGTCACAGGTGCCTCATCGAATCCGTCAAAATCATCAAAGGAGAGTTCTTCCTCTTCGTTTACATCTGTGTTCAGTTTGATGTTACGATAACGCTTCATACCAGTACCAGCCGGAATCAGCTTACCGATAATTACGTTCTCTTTCAGACCAATCAATGGGTCAATCTTGCCCTTGATAGCTGCTTCTGTCAGAACCTTAGTTGTCTCCTGGAAGGATGCTGCTGATAAGAAGGAGTTGGTTGCCAAAGATGCTTTGGTAATACCAAGTAATACCTGTTTACCTTCTGCTGGCTCTTTGCCTTCTTCCTCTAACTGCTCATTCATCTCTTCGTAATCCAGATTATCTACTAATGTTCCTGGCAGGAACTCAGAATCTCCGTTATTTTCAATGCGAATCTTCTTTAACATCTGACGTACGATAACCTCGATATGCTTATCGTTAATTTCAACACCCTGCAGACGATATACACGCTGTACTTCCTGAATCAGGTAATCCTGTACGGCACGTACGCCCTTAATCTTAAGGATATCGTGCGGATTTACAGAACCTTCGGTCAGCTCATCACCAGCCTCTAATACTGCTCCATCCATAATCTTAATTCTGGAACCGTAAGGAATCAGATAAGTCTTAGTCTCACCTGTTTCATTGTTTGTTACAATGATCTCACGTTTCTTCTTGGTGTCTTTAATGGTTGCAACACCACCAAATTCTGTGATAATTGCAAGTCCCTTAGGCTTTCTTGCCTCAAACAGCTCCTCGACACGAGGAAGACCCTGTGTAATATCGTCACCGGCAACACCACCGTTGTGGAATGTTCTCATGGTAAGCTGTGTACCAGGTTCTCCGATAGACTGAGCTGCGATAATACCAACTGCTTCACCAACCTGTACCGCCTGACCGGTAGCCATATTGCTTCCATAACATTTTGCACAAACTCCGATGTGGGAACGGCAGGTAAGAATGGTACGGATTTTAACCTTGGTTAATGGTTCTCCATTCTCATCTACACCCTTGCTCATAATTGCTGCAGCACGTTTTGGTGTAATCATATGGTTTGCTTTTACAAGCACATTACCATCTTTATCGCAAATTGTCTCACAGGAGAATCTTCCTGTAATACGCTCTTCAAGACTTTCGATTTCTTCTTTTCCATCCATGAATGCTTTGACATACATACCAGGAATCTCTCTTCCTGTGCCTGCGCAGCAATCAGATTCACGGACAATCAGGTCCTGTGATACGTCTACCAGACGTCTGGTTAAGTAACCGGAATCGGCGGTACGTAACGCAGTATCGGACATACCTTTTCGGGCTCCATGTGCGGACATGAAGTACTCCAATACTTCAAGACCTTCACGGAAGTTTGATTTGATAGGCAGCTCGATTGTTCTACCGGTTGTATCAGCCATCAAACCACGCATACCTGCTAACTGTTTAATCTGTTTATCAGAACCACGGGCTCCGGAATCTGCCATCATGAAGATGTTGTTGTATTTATCCAGACCGGAAAGCAGTGCTTCTGTCAGCTCATCATCAGTCTCTTTCCATGTTTCAACAACTTCTTTGTAACGCTCTTCCTCTGTAATAAGACCACGTTTGTACTGTCTTGAAATGCGGTCTACCGTATCCTGAGCCTTTGCAATCATTTCCGGTTTCTGAGGCGGTACCGTCATATCTGAAATAGATACGGTCATAGCTGCTCTTGTAGAGTACTTGTAACCCATGGACTTAATATCGTCTAATACCTCAGCGGTCTTGGTTGCTCCGTGTGTATTAATAACTTTTTCCAGAATCTGTTTTAACTGTTTCTTTGCTACATGGAAATCGATTTCCAGTACCAGTTCATTTTCAGGCTTGCTTCTGTCTACGAAACCTAAATCCTGAGGAATGATTTCATTGAAGATAAATCTTCCCAGTGTGGACTCAACGACACCAGTCTTAACAGTTCCATCCGGCATGGTCTTATGAACACGCACATGGATTCTGGAATGTAAGGTCAGTGCCTGGTTCTCATATGCCAGAATTGCTTCGTTTACACTCTTATAGTATCCGCCTTCTCCTAAGGAACCTGGTCTTTCCTGTGTCAGATAGTAGATACCAAGAACCATATCCTGTGAAGGAACGGCTACAGGACCTCCATCAGAAGGTTTTAACAGATTGTTCGGTGAAAGCAGCATGAAACGACATTCTGCCTGTGCTTCCTGTGACAGTGGTAAATGGGCAGCCATCTGGTCTCCGTCGAAGTCGGCGTTGTATGCGGTACATACCAATGGGTGAAGCTTAATTGCTTTACCTTCTACCAGGATTGGCTCAAATGCCTGAATACCAAGTCTATGCAGTGTAGGAGCACGGTTCAGCATAACCGGATGCTCCTTGATGACATCTTCTAAGACATCCCAGACTTCCGACTGTAATCTTTCAACCATCTTCTTTGCACTCTTAATATTGTGTGCAGTTCCGTTTGCAACCAGCTCTTTCATAACAAACGGTTTAAACAGCTCGATTGCCATTTCTTTTGGCAGACCACACTGATAAATCTTAAGTTCCGGTCCTACGACGATAACGGAACGTCCAGAGTAGTCTACACGTTTTCCAAGAAGGTTCTGACGGAAACGTCCAGATTTACCTTTCAGCATATCGGACAGAGATTTCAGAGCACGGTTACCAGGTCCGGTTACCGGTCTTCCTCTTCTACCGTTGTCAATCAGGGCATCTACTGCTTCCTGCAGCATTCTCTTCTCGTTACGAACGATGATATCAGGTGCACCTAACTCTAACAATCTTCTCAGGCGGTTATTTCTATTGATAATTCTACGATACAAATCATTTAAATCGGATGTTGCAAAACGTCCACCATCCAGCTGTACCATAGGTCGTAAGTCTGGTGGAATAACCGGGATAACGGTCATAATCATCCACTCCGGTTTATTTCCGGATTCACGGAAGGATTCTACCACTTCCAGTCTCTTGATGATTCTTGCACGTTTCTGGCCGGTAGCATCTTTTAATTCTGCTTTCAGCTCTGCTGCATCTTTCTCCAGGTCAATTGCCTGTAATAACTCAAGAATGGCTTCTGCACCCATTCCAACACGGAAAGAGCTGCCATATTTTTCCCTTGCATCCTGATATTCCTGCTCGGATAATACCTGCTTTACAGATAAATCTGTAGAACCTGCATCCAGTACGATATAGGAAGCAAAGTACAGAACCTTCTCCAATGTTCTTGGAGAAAGATCTAAGATTAATCCCATACGGGATGGAATTCCTTTGAAGTACCAGATATGGGATACCGGAGCTGCAAGCTCGATATGTCCCATACGCTCTCTACGAACGCTGGCTTTGGTGATTTCAACACCACAGCGGTCGCAGACAACACCTTTATAACGAATCTTTTTGTACTTACCACAATGACATTCCCAGTCTTTGCTCGGTCCAAAAATCTTCTCACAGAATAATCCGTCTTTTTCCGGTTTCAAAGTTCTATAGTTAATGGTCTCAGGTTTCTTAACTTCTCCTCTGGACCACTCTCTGATTTTCTCAGGTGATGCCAGACCAATCTGAATTGCATCAAACTGTATCGGCTGGTAAGTTTCCTGTTTTACTGTTCCTGGCATTAATGACACTCCCTTCCTATTTATTCTTCGTCAAGAACTTCATCGGCAGCATCGTCAAAATCGAAGCCTGCGTCATCATCCTCTTCCTCTTCTTCTACGTTGTTGAGTTCTCCACTCTCAGAATCAAATTCCTGTTTGGTAAAGCCCATCTTTCCGAAGGACTCGCTGTCTTCAAACGCGAAATCTTTATCGCCCGAGATAATGGAATTCAAATCTGTGTTACCATATTCGCTGGTCTCCATCAGTTCAACTTCGTTACGGTCTTCGTCTAATACTCTGACATCAAGACCAAGGGACTGAAGTTCTTTGAGAAGTACCTTGAAGGATTCTGGGATTCCCGGTTCAGGGATATTGTCACCCTTAATGATTGCTTCGTATGTCTTCACACGGCCAACCACGTCGTCGGACTTCACAGTCAGAATCTCCTGTAATGTGTAAGATGCACCATAAGCTTCCAGTGCCCAAACCTCCATCTCTCCGAAACGCTGTCCACCAAACTGAGCTTTACCACCCAGAGGCTGCTGCGTTACTAAGGAGTAAGGACCGGTAGAACGTGCATGAATCTTATCATCTACCAGATGATGCAGTTTCAGGTAATGCATGTGGCCAATGGTAACCGGTGAGTCAAATTCTTCTCCGGTACGTCCGTCACGAAGCTGAACCTTTCCGTCACGGGAAATCGGAACGCCCTTCCATAATTCTCTGTGGTCTCTGTTATCGGAAAGATACTGCATTACATCTTCACGCAATGTATCTTTATATTTTGCTTCAAATTCTTCCCAGGTGGAGTTGACATAATCATTTGCCAGTTCCAGGGTATCCTGAATATCAATCTCTCGTGCACCGTCAAATACAGGAGTCTCAATGTTAAATCCAAGTGCTTTCGCTGCAAGACTTAAGTGAATCTCCAGAACCTGACCGATATTCATACGGGAAGGTACACCCAATGGGTTCAATACAATATCCAGTGGACGGCCGTTCGGCAGGAATGGCATATCTTCTACCGGAAGTACACGGGAAACAACACCCTTGTTACCATGACGTCCAGCCATCTTATCTCCAACGGAGATTTTTCTCTTCTGTGCAATGTAAATACGAACTGCCTGATTTACACCAGGGGATAATTCGTCACCATTTTCTCTTGTAAATACTTTCGCCTCTACAATGATACCATATTCACCATGTGGTACTTTCAAGGAAGTATCTCTTACTTCTCTTGCTTTCTCACCGAAGATGGCACGTAACAGTCTCTCTTCTGCGGTAAGCTCTGTCTCTCCCTTTGGAGTAACCTTACCTACCAGAATATCACCGGCACGAACTTCTGCACCGATACGGATGATTCCTCTTTCGTCAAGGTCTTTCAATGCATCATCGCCAACACCTGGAACGTCTCTTGTAATTTCTTCCGGTCCTAATTTAGTATCACGGGCTTCTGCTTCGTACTCTTCAATATGAACAGATGTATAAACATCATCCTGTACTAATCTTTCACTCAGAAGAACAGCGTCCTCGTAGTTGTAACCTTCCCATGTCATGAATCCGATTAACGGGTTCTTTCCAAGAGCAAGCTCACCATTAGAGGTAGATGGTCCGTCAGCAATTACTTCGCCAGCTTCTACATGATCACCTTTGAACACGATTGGTCTCTGGTTGTAGCAGTTGGACTGGTTGCTTCGTGAGAACTTGGTCAGTTTGTATACGTCTCTTGTTCCATCATCATTCTTCACGGTAATCTGGTTTGACTCAGATTTCTCAATAGTACCGGATTTCTTTGCAACTACACATACACCGGAGTCTACTGCAGTCTTGGTTTCCATACCGGTTCCTACTACAGGAGCTTCTGTGGTAAGAAGAGGTACTGCCTGACGCTGCATGTTAGATCCCATCAGCGCACGGTTCGCATCATCGTTCTGCAAGAACGGAATCAATGCGGTAGCAACAGAGAATACCATCTTAGGAGATACGTCCATATAATCAAACATCTGCTTGTCATATTCCTGTGTCTCGTCTAAGTAACGGCCGGAAACGGAATTTCTTACGAAATGTCCTTCTTCATCCAGTTTTTCATTCGCCTGTGCTACATGGTAATTATCCTCTTCATCTGCGGTCATGTATACAACATCTTCTGTAACACGCGGATTCTTAGGATCTGTTTTATCAATCTTACGATATGGTGCCTCAATGAAACCATATTCGTTAATTCTTGCATAACATGCCAGTGAGTTGATAAGTCCGATGTTCGGTCCTTCAGGAGTCTCAATCGGGCACATTCTTCCGTAATGGGAATAATGTACGTCTCGTACCTCGAATCCGGCACGGTCTCTTGACAGACCGCCAGGTCCCAGGGCTGAAAGACGTCTCTTGTGGGTCAGCTCACCAAGTGGGTTATTCTGATCCATGAACTGTGACAGCTGGGAAGATCCGAAGAACTCCTTGACAGCCGCCGTTACCGGCTTGATATTGATCAGAGACTGTGGGGAAATTCCCTCGATCTCCTGTGTGGTCATACGCTCACGTACCACTCTTTCCAGTCTGGAAAGACCAATACGGTACTGGTTCTGAAGCAGCTCGCCAACCGCACGGATACGACGGTTGCCCAGATGGTCGATATCGTCATCCGTTCCGATTCCGTACTCCAGATGCATATTGTAGTTGATGGAAGCAAAAATATCTTCCTTTGTAATATGCTTCGGGATCAGTTCATGAACAGATTTCCGGATTGCATCCTTGATGTCTTCCGGATTTTCATTTTCTTCCAGTATTTTTTCAAGAACCGGATAGTATACTAATTCCGTAATACCAAGGCTCTTCGGATCGCAGTCCACATAAGCGGCAAGGTCTACCATCATATTGGAAAGAACCTTCGCATTGCGCTCCTCCGTCTGAATCATAACGTACGGTACTGCTGCATTCTGGATCGTATCTGCCAGTTCGCGTGTCACTTCTGTGCCAGCCTCTGCCAGAACCTCTCCGGTCGTCGGATCTACTGCATCCTCTGCAAGTATATGGCCTGCAATACGGTTGCGGAAAAGCAGTTTCTTATTGAACTTATATCTTCCGACCTTTGCCAGATCATAACGGCGCGGGTCAAAGAACATGCTCATGATCAGACTCTCAGCACTCTCTACTGCAAGCGGCTCTCCCGGACGGATCTTCTTGTAGAGTTCAAGAAGACCTTCCTGATAGTTCTCGGAAGTATCCTTTGCAAGTGTTGCAACAATTTTCGGCTCCTCGCCGAACAGATCTATAATTTCTGCATTAGAACCGATGCCAAGTGCACGGATCAGAACCGTTACCGGAAGTTTTCTGGTACGGTCTACACGTACATAAAATACATCATTGGAGTCTGTCTCATATTCCAGCCATGCACCGCGGTTCGGGATGACCGTACAGGAATAGAGCTTTTTACCCAGCTTGTCATGGGCAATCGCATAATAAATACCAGGTGAACGAACAAGCTGGCTGACGATTACACGCTCCGCACCGTTGATAACGAACGTGCCGGTAACTGTCATCAGTGGAAGATCACCCATGAAAATATCATGCTCACTGATCTCATCATTTTCTTTATTATGGAGACGAACCCTTACTTTCAGCGGTGCCGCATACGTAGCGTCACGCGCCACACACTCTTCAATCGAGTACTTCACATCGTCTTCACACAGTTTGAAATCCACAAATTCAAGGCTCAGCTTTCCGCCATAATCCTCGATCGGTGAGATATCATCAAAGACTTCTTTAAGTCCTTCGTTCAGGAACCATTTATAAGAGTCTCTCTGAACCTCAATAAGATTCGGCATCTCAAGAACTTCTTTCCGGCGCGAATAACTCATGCGAAGTCCCTTACCATTTGTAATAGGACGTATCCTGTTTTTCTCCATCGATGTTTCACCTCTGTTCTTTCTGCAGTCTGATTCAACTTTTGGGCATAGTAATGCCGCAGGGCATAATCCTGCACAATAGTGCAACTTACACTCTAGCATATATAACAATTTATGTCAATACCTTTTTGTTCAGAGCCAAATAAAATTCCAAAAACAGGCGTAAAACACAGCCATTGCATGTTTTTTGAAATTTTACCCGGCTCCGAACAAAGCAAAAAAGAAAGGAAACACGCGCCAGGAAATAATTCCTTCTGCGTGTTTCCCTATGCTTTCACACGTCTCGCGGTATGCGCTCTATTATTTCAGAGTAACCTTTGCGCCTTCTGCCTCAAGCTTTGTCTTCAGCTCTTCAGCCTCTGCCTTGGAAGCGCCTTCCTTAACTACCTTCGGAGCGCCGTCAACTACTTCCTTAGCTTCCTTCAGGCCAAGACCAGTTGCCTCACGAACAACCTTGATAACCTTAACCTTGTTCGGGCCAACCTCTGTCAGCTCTACATCGAACTCAGTCTTCTCCTCAGCTTCCTCAGCTGCGCCAGACGTGTCGCCAGCACCTGCTGCTGCAACTACAACGCCTGCTGCTGCAGATACACCAAACTCCTCCTCGCAAGCCTTTACCAGCTCGTTCAGCTCAAGTACAGATAACTCTTTGATTGCTTCAATAAACTCAGCAGTTGTCAACTTTGCCATTTCTTTTTCCTCCTGATTATATAATGTAATTTTTCTGTCTGCTCTGTGCAGACCTCTTCAGCGGCCTATGGCCATCCACTGCATTACGCAGCACGGTTTTCCACCGGAAATCTCTTACTCAGCAACAGTCTCTGTCTTGGACTCTGCGATCTGATTAAGCACACGAGCGAGATTTGTGATCGGTGACTGGATGCTTCCAAGGAGTTTTCCAAGAAGCTCTTCTCTTGACGGAACAGTTGCCAGTGCAGCAACACCCTTCTCGTCATAGTAATTGCCCTCAACGACACCTGCGATCATCTTCAGTGTCGGAGCCTTTTTCGCATACTTGGAAATAATTCTTGCCGGAGCTGTTGCGTCGTCTTTAGAGATAGCGACAGCGTTCGGTCCTTCCAGATGCTTTGCCAGCGGCTCATAGTCTGTACCCTGGAACGCGAAGTTCATCATGGTGTTCTTGTATACTTTGTAGGTAACGCCAGCCTCACGCAGCTCCTTACGAAGCTCTGTGTCAGCCTCTACCGTGATACCGCAATAGTTTACCAGAACAACAGCCTGTGCGTCTTTGATGTTCTCAGAAATCTCGGCTACAACCGGTTTCTTCAGTTCAACTTTTGCCATGAATGGTGCACCTCCTTATAGATTTGAGTGTACCGCCGTATAAACAGGAATATCAAAAAACCCCTCTGCGCACAGAGGGGTAGTCAAATTCTTCCTTAGAATCTTATACTCCTCGGCAGGCGTTTTCTCCTTATGCCTTACGGCACCTGCTGTCTTCGGCAGTCATCGTCTGATACGATACCACACTATTTTGAATATGTCAAGCATTTTTTATATTTTTTTACACGCCATGCATCCGTTATTCTGCAAAATCTTCGTTTTCGCAGATTTTCTTTTGTTTCGCCCGGTTTAAAGATAAATGCAGAAACGCAAAAATCCCCGAAGCGCGTACCTTCGGGGATTCTGTGAGTCTTACTTAAGCAAGTTTTACCGGATTGAGCTTTACGCCCGGTCCCATTGTCGGAGCCAGCGTTACGCTGCGCAGGTACTGACCTTTCAGTGCTGCCGGTTTTGCTTTATTAATTGCCTCAATAAGCGTCTGGAAGTTGTCGGTTAACTGCTCCTCTGTGAAAGAAGCTTTTCCAATTGGCACATGAATGATGTTTGTCTTGTCCAATCTGTATTCAATCTTACCAGCCTTGATATCGTTGACAGCCTTTGTTACGTCCATGGTAACTGTGCCTGCCTTCGGGTTCGGCATTAAGCCCTTCGGTCCAAGTACACGACCAAGACGTCCTACAACGCCCATCATGTCCGGAGTAGCTACTACTACGTCGAAGTCTAACCATCCCTCGTTCTGGATCTTCGGGATCAGCTCCTCAGCGCCTACGAAAT
>OGPP01001336.1_pt1 | contig 19294 bp, 14 predicted proteins | sample 1553021 | NCBI WGS metagenome assembly OGPP01 (sample SAMEA2580217, study PRJEB22360) | human gut metagenome | biome: human gut; feature: human-associated habitat; material: faeces | place: Denmark | collected 2008/2010
CTATCCATATTCCTGTAACTAAAAAAAGTTTTGGCAGCACAAATAAAAAAAATGGTGTATATATTATTGCTTCTCCATAAATTATTATTGATGCTTCCTGGTGCTGTCCTTTTCCGTTCATTATCGTTATGCTTAGTCTGTTTAATCCATAGAACAACAATGATATAGCTGTTATCCTAAGTCCCTGCACAAATGGTTCATAATTTTCACTGCTTAGTGAGAAAACTTTATGAAATACGGGTGCAGCGGCAAAAAGCAAAAGCATTACTAATATTGATACACAAACCACAAGCCTTGTCACAACACCTTTTATCTGCTTTTCTTTCTTTTCCATATTTTCTTTTGCCGCACACATACTAAAAAGCGGCTGCACTCCGTCTGCTATACCGGTGAGCATATTCTGAGCCGGATATACAAGATACGATATGACCGCATAACAAGCCACCGTCCTGCTGCCTCCATACGAAAGACATTGATAGTTTGTCAATGCAAGTACCCAGGTAGGAAGAAGTGAAATTCCAAATGAAGCTATACCGCCTAAAAAAATCTTTTTTATATATCCTGACCCTTTTTCATCCACATCTTCTCTGCTTAATGCACCTGATTTTTTTATGCTCACACCTGCTATAACACTTGTTACCACCTGTGAAAGCACCGTTCCAAGTGCCGCTCCTCTCATTCCCATCTGAAGTACAAAAATAAATATCGTGTTAAATACAAAATTTGAACAGACACCACTTATCGTTGCTGCCATAGCCTGTATTGGCATATTAAGATTTCTGACTATCGGGACAAGTCCTGCTCCAAATATCTGTAAGAGTGCCGCTGCCGCTATTATTCTCGTATATTGTACCGCAAGCGTATGCACTTTCCCTTCTGCACCGAGTATTTTCATAAGATACGGTGCTGTCATTTCAAAAAATACACTGTATAAAATACCTGCACACGCCAAAAAGACAAAAGCATTTTTTAAAAATTCTTTTGCCTCTTTTTCATGTTTTTTTCCAAGTGCGGAAACATAATTTATCCCACATCCTACTCCTATACCTATACCGCTCGCAAGGATAAACGCTGGCACAGGCCATGCAATATTTATTGCTGCAAGTCCGTCCTCACCTATATTTCTGCCAATAAATAAACCGTCTATTATCGTGTTAAGTCCGCTTATTACCATACATACCATTGCAGGTATGCAGTTTCTAAGCACTTCTTTTTTTGTATTTTTCATCTTATTGCTTTTTCCGTTTCTATATCAAAGAAATGAATTTTTGACTCATCAAATCCAAAGTGATACTCCTCGCCTTCTCTGAAATCACCATTTCCCTCAATGCGTATTGTTACATTACTATTAAATTTATTTTCACTCTCAATCGTATCATTCCAGTTTTTTGCAACATTTTCATTTGAAGAAATTTTCTCATTTTCAATACTATCACTTTCGCCAGCCGTTTCCAAGTGCAAATATGAAACTGCCCCATCCGGCTCATAAACTTTTAATCTTGCTGCAAGGCTGCTCTGAAACATCTCATCATCCATACCCTTTACCTGTAAAAATATGTCTTCAGGTCTTATTCCAACATAGACTTCTTTATCAAAATATCCTCTTTTTCTCAAAAGTTCAGCATTTTTTTCTGACAGTCTGTATCTTCCAAGTCCACCGATAAAAAGCATTACATTCTTTTTTTCCTGAACGACTTTTGCTTTCCAGACATTCATCTGTGGGGTTCCTATAAACTGTGCTACAAAAAGATTTGCCGGTTTGTTATAAAGTTCTTTTGGGGTTGATGCCTGCTGAATTTTTCCATTGTTTAACACGACTATCTTTGTTCCAAGTGTCATTGCCTCTGTCTGGTCATGCGTAACATAGACAAATGTTGCATCTGAATGTTTATAAAGTTCTTTAATCTCCATACGCATCTGGGTTCTGAGCTTTGCATCAAGATTTGACAATGGTTCATCCATAAGAAATACCTTTGGCGTTCTGATAAGTGCCTTTCCTATTGCAACTCTCTGTTTCTGACCGCCCGAAAGCTGCCCCGGTTTTCTTTTAAGAACTTCTTTTAGACCTAGCATATCTGCAACTTTTTCAACATTTTCTTTTATTTGTCTTTTAGGTACTTTCTTTATCTTCATACTGTATGCTATATTGTCGTACACCGACATATGCGGATAAAGGGCATAATTTTGGAAAACCATTGCTATATCTCCGTTTGCCGCCATTTTTTTATCAAGCACTTTTCCATCTATATAAATACTGCCTGCCGTTGCCTTTTCAAGACCTGCTATCATTCTTAATACCGTCGATTTACCGCAGCCTGAAGGGCCAACAAACACAACAAATTCTTTGTCTTTAATCTGTAAGTCAAAGTTTTTTACTGCAAAACTTCCACCGTCATATTTTTTTTCAATTCCGTCCATCAACAATTCTGCCATAACTGTAACTACCTGCTTTCCTGTATTTCTATATTCTTCCAGTTGTACATAAGTTGTCCCACATCAGCAATTATAAAGTCTGCACTTTCTTTCAATTCTTCTTTTTCACCGACACCACTCAACACTCCAACTGCCAATGCTCCACCGTTCTTCGCAAACTGCATATCCGTATTTGTATCTCCTACTACCATTATCTCATCTGAATTTATTTCAAATCTTCTTTTAAAATCTTCTATTATATCTGATGACGGTTTTGGTTTTAAAACCCCGTCATCAGAGCCAACATATGAAAAGAAATGTCTGATGCCAAGTCTGTCAAGACATTTAAGAGCTGTCTGCTTTGTATCAGCAGTAGCAAGCCCCACTATCAGCTTTCTGTCCGACAGCCACTTAAATAATTTATCAAGGTCAGCGGTAGGTAGGATATTTGCCGTGCTTTTAGTAACTTCTTCAAAATAAAGTTCTTCAAGCTGTTTAGAATAAAGACTTAACATTTTATCATCTGCTTCTATCTTAAAAAACTCAATGACTGCTTTCGTCATATCCCTGTAGGTCATTGCTGCAATGCTGTTTCCAACGGATTTCACCGCCATTGAAACATTTTCCTCATCAGCATCAATCCCTATCTTATGGAGAAACTTTGGCATCACCATTTTAGTAGCCTCATTCCACAACTCATCAAACTTAAGAAGCGTACCATCCTTATCAAACAAAATCCCCTTAATCACCGCTCGTCCCCTCTTTCCATATACTTACTTAAAATATTTGTGAAACTATCATAATCTGAAATTAAATTGTGAAATATAACAAATAATTAGTTTCACAATCACTAAAAACTACTTTGAAACTGAACTCATAGCTTCCTCTGCTGTTTTCTGAGCCTCGTCAAGTGCATCTTTTGCAGAAACTCCCTCAATCTCAACTTTATCTGCTGCTACCTTGAGTGCGTCATAAATCTTTCCGCCTGTAGGGTCTGTCGGAAGTACAGAACCATGTGAAGCCTGCTGTAATGGTACGAGTGCCTGTGGATTTTTTTCTGTATAATCCTTAAATTCTTTTACATCCTGTGTTGATTTTCTAACTGCAACATAACCTGTTTCCATAGACCATTTAGCCTGATTTTCAGGTGTAGTGAAGTACTTTATAAATTCATAAGCACCTTTCTTTTCTTCATCTGAAGAATTTTTGAGGATAACGAGATTCTTAGCTTCTGCTGCCGGAGCTGATGCATTATTTCCAAATCCCGGCTGCTGCATTGCACCTACGATACTAAAGTCAAGGTCTGCCTGATCTCCTGACGAACCGGTATAACCGCCTGCCTTATTCTGCAAAACATCATCAATAGTTGTGTACCAGTATTCCCATCCCTGTCCGCCGGAATGAATTTTCATTATCTTATCATCGTGAATCCATTTTTTAAAGCTGTCCCACACTTCAACCCACGCATTACTGTTTACACACACTGTCTTTCCATCATCACTAAAAAGACTTCCGCCGTTACTGAGCACTGCATCAACAAGATTGTCCTTGCCCCACATAGGTTCCCAGCCTGTCATGCCCTTATTTTTTTCAGTAATCTTCTTAGAAGCATCTGCTAAATCCTGCCATGTCTTAATGCTTTCAGGCTTAATTCCTGCATTTTTAAATGCTTTTTTATTGTAATAAAGTACCTGTGTAGTTCCATAAGCAGGGATTGCAAATGTCTTATTCTCATCATCTACACCCTGATTTAAAAACACATCAAGATAATCATCCTTATTAAAATCAGAATCATCTTTTGTATATGTACTTATATCTTCAAGAACTTTCTTCTGATTAAGGGTCCTTGAACTATTTACATCCAGAAGTGCAATATCAGGTGCAGTACCACCTGCAATACCAGCCTGAACTTTCTGATAAGTTTCATCATAATCTGCCTGAGTAACACACTTAACCTTATAATCCGACTGGGACTTATTAAATTCATCAACAATGTCCGCAACAACATTCACGGCAGTCTTACCGCCGGAATACCAGAACTCAACCTCAACCGGACCATTCTTTTTAGAATCAGACCCACTCTTTACGGCAGACTTAGAACTTGTTCCGCAACCGGTAAGAAGCCCCACTGTCATGCTCATCATCAACGCCATACATAATAATTTCTTTCTCATGATAATCCTCCATTTTTTACTTTATATATAATCTATTTTCCAGACATCCGCAAAACTATCATTACACTGAATTGAATTGTATAGATATAACAACACAGTTTATAAGTAGTTTTGCCGGTGTCTTTCTAACCTTTAACGCCCGTATCTCCACCAATACCATTAATAAACCATTTCTGTGTAAAGGCGAACATCACCAAAAGCGGCACAACTATAACAGCACTTGCAGCCATAACCTTAGGCCATTCCGTACCGTAAGCTCCACCTTCTATAAAAAAGCTGCGAAGCCCCTGCGATACAAGACTTATATTTTTATCGTTAGTTATAAGTGACGGCCACATATAACTGTTATACATTGTTATAAAACTCATAAGACCAAATGTTATAAATGATGATTTAGTCATGGGCATTACGACTTTCCACAAAACCTTCATATTCCCCGCACCATCCATCTTTGCCGCCTCTATAAGCGGTGTCGGCACCTGCATAAATGCCTGTCTTAACAAAAATATTCCAAATATGTTTATCGTGTCTGAGATTATCAGACCCGTGTAGCTGTTTAAAAATCCCAGTTTTGCAAGTATTATATAACTTGGTATATATGTTGCCGCTGCCGGCAGCATATAAGTTCCCATAACTATCGCAAATAATATTTTTCTTCCCCTAAATCTCATAAATACCATTGCATAAGCAAGCATTGCACCTGTTATTATCTGTATCGCAACGACCACAACACTTACGAACAAACTATTTCCTATGTATTTAAGCATCGGCGATGCCGTAAATATACTCAAAAAATTTCCCCACTGTGCCTTTGCAGGAAATAATTTTGACACATCCATGACCTCCGCCTTTGTCTTTAATGCACTGATTATCATCCATATAAAAGGGAATACCGTAAATATACCTGCTATGACAAGAATAAACATTTTTCCGAATGTCTTTCCGATATTCCCAAAGACTTCAATGCTTTTTTCTAATGCCGGATTTCTCTCTGATGCACTGTCTTTGTTTATCTTTGTAATTGATGAAAATGTCTTTTTTGTTCCAAATCCTGTATATTTATTTTCATTTACTATATTCTGCTGCATTTTTCTCTCGCTTTCTAAAGTTTCATTTATGATTTCAAATCAAATATCCCTTAAATACCTTGCAGTCAAGCGAATATTAACAATCCGCTCTGCTGCCGGCTCATTTCTTCTTCATAATTCACAATCTATATCAATAATGAACCCATTTTTTAGAAATAATAAACTGAACTACCGACAGCAGTACCGTTATCGCTATAAGAACTATTGCTACGGCTGTTGCCTGTCCCATGTCATATTCTTCAAAACCGAGCTGATAATACATATAAAGAAGTGTTCTTGTCGAACCTGACGGACCTCCCTGCGTAAGTATCTGAATTTGGTCATAAGCCTGCAATGAATTTACCATTGTCACTATCAGCAAAAAGAATGTTGTCGGTGATATACAGGGAAGTGTCACATCTTTGAAACGCTGCCATGCGTTAGCACCATCAAGTCCATTTGCTTCGTAAAGCTCAGTCGGTACTTTTTCAAGTGCCGAGAGATAAAATATCATTGCATAACCGAGACTTTTCCACACCGTTACTACTATTACAGATAAAAGAGCCGTATCTGAACTATTTATCCATTGCAATGCAGGAAGATGAAAAAATTTTAATACCGCATTTGCAAGTCCACTGTCGGGATTGAATATCCATGTCCACACGATAGATACCGCAACAGTCGGAGTTATCCACGGCGAAAAAAGAATGAATTTGAAAAATCCGCTTCCCCTGAATGTTTTTCTAAGAAGAAGTGCAAGTAAAAGTCCGCCGGCTATCGTTGGAAATAACGTTCCGATACTAAACCAAACGGTTGTGCCTAATGCTTCATAAAATCTGCTGTCATTAAACAGCTTTATAAAGTTATCTAAAAATACGAAGTTATATGTAGGCGACATATAGTCCCAATCAGTAAAACTTATGTATAATGATTTTAATATCGGATAAATCCAAAACACCATCAAAGGTATAAATGCCGGAAGTACAAAAAGCCACATACTTCCTATTTTCTTTAATTTACTGTTACCAAACATTTTTAATTCCCCATTTCTTTATTTTATTGACCTCGCCATAGCTGCACTGCTTCACCGAATGTCTTTAGTTTTGATTTTTTTCTTCCGTGAAATATCGGATTTACATAGCCTAAGAAACCGTAATCTTTAGACAATACTTCAAATATTTTCCATTCCCATTCAATGCTGTGCCAGTTTGTCACAACATCTGCCATATATGTCCGTTCATCCCTCTTTTCAAGCCAGACCTCTCTTTTTACTCCATTTTCAATCAGATATAATTCAGGAATAATATTTTTTCCGTATGTTTCTTCATTTATTTTTATTGTCACACTCGCAACAATGTCATTTTTAAATTCAGAATCACCTGTTATCTCTATCCTGTCACCGGGAAGATATTTTTTATTTTCAAAAAGAAAATAAACTTCCATTGTAATATATCTGGCAACTATGACATGACCTTTTGAAACCGCTTTCAACAGTTTAGAAGGCGTCATTCCATCCATATATACCAATGTTGCAGGGTCTCCCGGCACACTCGGCTCATCTGCCCCCTCGTACCTTTCGTCTATAAGGTTGTGCGAATCACTTCCCCCAAGTCCGAAAACCCTAAATCCCTGCTGCCACAAAAAATCTATAAATGATATAGCATCTTCATTTGCTTTTTTTGCATATTCATATGTCGGGTCATTTATTATCTCCATCAATCTTAGATTTTTCAATTTAAGGTCAAAATATGTCCATTTCCATATATGCAGGAATGGATGGTTTATACTCCAAAGCCATTCCTTTTCATCTGCTTCCCTGATGGTGTACTCTACTTCCTGACTTATCCTGTCCTCACCATCATGTTTTAAAATGTGTGTAAGTCTGCCCGGCATCCCAAGACAACCAAATATATTAAAATGCCCCAGACTTGTCGTAATCTCAACCCCCGGCACGACCATCACTTTTGCTTCTGGCCATCCGGTGTGCAAAACATTGTGTTCGGTCGGGATATAAAAATCCATTCCCATTTGTTCTGCCTTTTTCATCGCACTTCTCGTTGTCTCCTTTCCATCAGACAATCTCGTGTGTGTATGAAAATCACCTTTATACCATCTGCTCTCGTCAGAATAATTCTTATCAATATCAAATTCTTTGTTCCCAACCCAGTCCTGTTCTCCCACTGGCTCTTTCACTGAAGAAATGTCATCAGAAATAGTAACTTTAACATTGAAACTGTTTTTCCCAAGACGCTGCATAACATATTCCCTAAATGCACATATTATAAACTTCCATCTGCCTATAGGAATATCTCCTGCCGTCCCACCTGCTGTCGTATGCATCCCATCATTTCCTATTATGAGTGTTCTGGGACCATACCCAATTTCCCTGAACATTCTAAACTTTCCATTACTATCCTTTACAATTATATAGCAAAGCAATGCATACTCTTTTGGTATATTTATTTTTATATTCATAATCTTTATTGGAGAACTGACATCCACTGTTTTTTCCTGCCATGTACCCCCGCCATTTTCAATATGATATATTAAAGTTTCCATGTGTAATCCTCACTTTTTATTGGTCTTAACTTCGCTGCTGTATCACACACTTGCAAGACATATTGTCTAACAAGCCATTTATCAGCTTATTTCAGCATTTTCATTACTGTTTATATATACTGTGAAAATTAAAACCAATTTCTTTTCTCTGACAAGGTTAATAATAGCAACCTTATGTAAAATCCATAACCATGAAATAGACAAATTTTTGTAAAATAATGTAAAATTCTTGTAACGCAGTAGTGTGTTACAAAAAAAAGCGAATTTGTGATATAATGACTCCAAAATCCGCACTAAAATAGGAGGCCTACTATGGAAAATAATAAGAAATATCTTAAACTGCTCGCCCAAAAATATCCGACGAAACAGGCTGTGAGCAGCGAGATAATAAATTTAAGTGCTATTTGCAACCTACCAAAAGGAACGGAACATTTTATGAGCGATATTCATGGCGAATATGAAGCATTCTGCCATATTCTAAATAACTGCTCAGGTGTCATTCATGAAAAGGTTGACCTTTTATTCCGTGATACACTCAGCAATGTGGAAAGACAGGAAATCTGCACGCTGATATATTATCCCAAAGAAAAACTTGAAATGCTCCACAAGGAATGTGAACTCCCTGAAGAATGGTACCGCATGATGCTTGGAAATCTCATTGAGGTCGCAAAACTCCTCTCCTCAAAATACACACGCTCAAAAGTTAGAAAAGCGATGCCAAAGGAATTTGCCTATATTATTGATGAGCTTTTACATGTACAGAAAGACGAGGATGACAACCAGGTCCGCTACCACAAAGTCATTCTTGATACAATATTAAACATTCATAATGGTGATGAATTTATCATTGCACTCGCAAATCTTATAAAAAGACTTGCCGTTGACCATCTTCATATCGTCGGTGATATATTTGACCGTGGGCCATGTGCCGATATGATACTTGACTTGCTCATAGAGCATCATTCACTTGATATTGAATGGGGTAACCACGACATTCTCTGGATGGGTGCGGCTTGCGGAAACAAGGCATCTATAGCAAATGTCATACGAAACAATCTGAAATATAACAATACAAGAATCCTCGAAAACGGTTATGGTATAAGTCTTAGAAACCTTGCTCTTTTCGGAGAAAAAACATATAAGGATAAAGAACCGATGGACGCGGCACTCAAAGCAATATCTGTTATTTTATTTAAACTTGAAGAACAGATAATTTGCCGCCATCCTGAATATGAGATGAACGAAAGACTGCTTCTTTCAAAAATAAATCTTAATGATTTTACCATAAAAACTGCTGACTCTGATTTAAACAATAAAAATACTATAACTGCTAACACTGATATAAAAAGTAACTACAATAAAAATGACACTGATACCGTTTCAGATAGCAACGGTAACTCCGATTGCAATCCGACGGAATTACTTTATAAATTATCAGATACAGACCTGCCTACAATAAATCCTGATAATCCCCTGGCACTTACTGAACAGGAAAATGCCATTATGGACGAATTACAAGCTGCCTTTATCGGAAGTAACCGTCTGCAGAAGCATATAAAATTTTTATACGAAAAGGGCAGTATGTATAAGATATTTAACAACAATCTGTTGTACCACGGCTGTGTTCCTCTTGATGAATACGGAAACTTCGACGGAATCACACTTGATGGAGTTGTCTATCAGGGCAAAAAATACCTTGATTATGCAGACAAAATGGCAAGACTTGCTTATCTTGACAATGACAACGAAAATGCACTCGATTTTATGTGGTTTTTATGGGCAGGTCACAAGTCACCACTCTGCGGCCGTGTCATAAAGACCTTTGAGAGAAGTATGATAAACGATGAGAATACATGGCATGAACCGACAAACCCTTACTACAGATTTTATCATACTGAAAAGACCTGCAATATGATACTTCACGAATTTGGTCTTTTCTCACCTGAATCACATATCATAAACGGTCACACCCCTGTAAAAACTATTGAGGGAGAATCCCCAATAAGGGCAAACGGAAAACTTCTTGTGATAGACGGCGGTTTCAGCAAAGCCTACCACGAAACAACCGGTATCGCCGGATACACGCTTATTTTTAACTCGCACGGAATGAGGATCAAAGCACACCACCCATTTGAAAGTGTGTATAAAGCACTTAGAGATAATAAAGATATAGACTCAGAATCTGAGATAGTTTACACGGCAAGTCCAAGAATACTTGTCAAGGATACCGAAAACGGTAAACAGATACGAGATGAAATTTCAGACCTCAAGATGCTGCTTAACAGTGACGCCGTGAACTAATAACAATATCGGGCAGATATTCAAAATACTCTCTGCTGCTTACCTATAACACTGTTTGAAGTAACTTCCTTGATACTGTTAAACTGCTGTCAATAAAAAGGGGCAAAACCAGCGTTTTGCTCCTGGCATCACGCTACTTTACGAGCATTTTCCTATACTTAAAAAAAGACTGTTGCACTAAAATTTGATGCTACAGCCTTTTTTATTTTTTAATTTTCTCACTACTTATACTACAACATTTTTATTTAAAGACTCTGCAGATATTCTCCTGGCAATTTCCTTTACATACTCTTCCGACTGTCTTTAAAAAATTTATTGTTTTGTGTACTCTTTAAAATATTTTTCAATTTCATCCTTATTCAGTTTATATTTTGTTCTTATTTGATTCTTTATTTCACTTTCAGACATTCCTAAATCCTTTAGTATTCCTATTGCACCAAAAATTCTTCCCTTTTTTTCACCACGGACCTCGCCTGCTTCTTCGCCTTTCCTGTACTGTTCTTCTCTCTCAAGCCTCATGTGTTCTTCTTCGTCATATTCAAATATTGTCATCGAGATCACCTCCGCTTTATTTTTTATGAAAAACTCTTTTAATATTCCTTCTTCTATACACTCATCTACTGATTTTTTGACTGCTTCTTCATATGTCATGCCTTGTCTGTGATATTTTCTGGTTTTTTCGACATATTTTATATATCCATCCAGCTCCGGACACCGTCTTTTTAACTCCTCATTGTAGCTTGGATTTACATTATACTGCGTTACCATAAGCTCAAGTTCCGGATTTTCATCTTTGCATTTATAGGCATTTGACAGTTTTAATATCTGTTCCTCAGGCTGCTCTTTACTTCCATAGTATAATGTCACAAAATGTGGTGTCGGAATTTCCTGTATGTATTCAGAATACAAATTTAATTCATGCTCCGCTATATACTTTTCATATTCATTTGCCACATATATAAGCGTTCTAAGCGGCATATTTGGATTGAAAGTCGTCTGAAACTCTGTAAGCAGCATATTAAAATGTAAAATTATTGCATTATCATTTTTTCTTCCTATATAAATTGCACTGTTTAATGTAACTACCTGAAGTTCATCAGGATCGGCATACTCCGTTTTCATAATACTATTATACAATGACAGAGATTCTTTCTTACCCGAAAAAAGCTTGTATGCGACACCATCTTTGTGGTTTCTGTAAATCCCTGTATTATTTTCTCTAGTCTGTGCTTTTGTTTTCTTCTCCTCAATGTTTGCCATAAGCAGTCTCCTTTCATCGATGATGTACTCTCGGCAGTTTCTCAAAATGAATACTTTCGGGAGCACATTATGCGGACAACAGCATGAAAAACGTAATTCCATATCATTCTCCGCTTATTCTATTGTCGTATATTAGTTTTACAAGCAAAGAATCTTTATGAAATTAGATTTTATGAATATGTGTAATCTCACATTCAGATAATAAGAGTATTTGCTTAAATATATTTTAACATGATATTTTTGGGGACGCAACAAGGTTTTAAGTATTTATTCCGATTTTCGTAACAGTTCAGCCTTTTATTTTCACAAATTTCAAAATAAATATGAGGATATAGTTTCTGCCACTTAAAAAGCTCCTGCCATATGGCAAGACCTTTTTTCATTCATAAAAATACTGGTTTATTTGCACAATTCACCTTTGTCAAACTTACTTTTTCCCAATAATCTTTCCTATTATAACCGCTATCACAATAGTAACTGCCATATCAGGCAAAGTATTTCCTACAGGTATATCAACAGTCATAAGATAACGGTAAAGTACAAATCCTATCACCCATATAACTGCATTTATCATATCAACTTTCTTACTGCTCTTATCTGCTTTTAAGATAAAGTAATCTGCTATCTGTATAGCTATCATTGGTGCGAACACCGAACCGATAAGGTACATGAAGTCTGTTATATCATCCATAGGGAATAATATTGCTGCCACTGTTCCTATTACGGTTACTGCTATTGTCACATATTTTCCGTTTAATTTTGATAAAATAGTTTCACTTGATATTCCGGCTGAATATGCATCAAGGAATGTTGTTGTCACTGTTGAAAATACTACTATCAAAAGTCCGATAATTCCAAGCCCTGCTTTTACCATTATCTGTGCAACATCACTTTCTCCCGTAAATATAGCTGCACCCATTCCTATAATATACATCCAGCAGCTTACGATTCCATAAACTATCGTGCTTACAAGTGTTGCCTTTACAGGCTCTTTTGCTTCTCTTGTATAATCACTTATAAGTGGAAGCCATGACAACGGCATAGCTACCGCAAGCTCTACTGCTGCTCCAAAGCTCATGCTGTCGCCTGATACTTTTACTCCTGATGTATCGCTAAAGAATATAACCTTACACATTATTATAGTAAGAATAAATAATGCAGCCATTGCAACAGTATTTATTTTTCCAAGATTTGTTATTCCAATCACAACCCAGAGAATAATAAGAGCACCGATTACAAGACACCACACCCAGTTTCCTGTATTAAATATTCCATTTGCTGCAAGTGCTCCATCATAGATCATAATAGAAGTCCATCCCACAAGCTGAAGCACATTTAAAAATGCAAAAAATTTGCTTCCATCCGCACCAAAACTCATAGTAACAGTATCCATTGCACTTTTTCTTTCTTTTCCACCTATGATTCCTGCACAAAAAAGCATAAGGCAACCTATAATATGACCGATTATGATAGCAAGTATTCCTTTGCCAAAACCGAGCGGTGCAAACGATGTTCCCGTAAGTATCTCGGCTATCGAAAGTCCGGCTCCAAACCATATAAGTCCGTTTTCAAATAATGATGTTCTTCCCTTGTTTTCCATTTAATTCCTCTTTCTTACTTCTTATTATTTCTTTTCTTCTTATCTTATATAAATATTTGTGAAACTCCAAATAAACTATATTGTGTTTTTGCAACTTTACATATCATAAACAAGGAGCTTATGACATTTAATATAGTATAAACTCTTTCAAATATAACGGATTGCTCCATTGCTACGCAATTTTGACCCTTACTTCATAAATTCATTGTCACACGCAAATGCGTGGTTCATAGGTCCGCTTCCCTTTCCAAGATCAAGCATTGCCGCAAGTGCTCCTGATATATAATCCTTTGCCCTGAGTACCGCCTTATCAAGGTCATATCCTTTTGCAAGATTTGATGCTATGGCACTTGACAAAGTACATCCGGTTCCATGAGTATTAGGATTGTCTATCCTCTTTCCCGTAAACCACTTGTAATCACCATTTCTATATAAAAGGTCATTTGCATCATTTATCTGATGACCGCCTTTCATAAGCACTGCACAGTCAAATTTTTCACTTATAAACTTTGCCGCTTCTACCATGTCATTTTCATTCTCAATCTTCATTCCTGATAAAACTTCACCCTCAGGTATGTTTGGTGTGAGAACTGTTGCTATCGGAAGCAGTTTTTTCTTCAATGTACTTATCGCATCATCAGTTATGAGTTTTGCACCGCTTGTCGCAACCATAACGGGGTCAACAACTATATTTTTTGCCTTATACTCTATGAGTTTATCTGCGATTTTTTCTATAAGTCCGCTTGCCGATACCATTCCTATCTTTACCGCATCAGGGTAAATGTCCGTGAATATCTCGTCAATCTGCTCTCCTAAAAATTCAGGTGTCACATCCATGATAGCAGTCACACCCGTAGTATTCTGTGCCGTAAGTGCAGTTATCGCACTCATCGCATATACTCCGTTGCTTATCATTGTTTTTATATCAGCCTGAATTCCTGCTCCACCGCTTGAATCACTTCCTGCTATTGTTAATGCTGTTTTCAAATTTATGTCCTCCTTTTTTTTATTTATGTACTCTCGGTATCAGCGAAACTATCACCAATCTGCCTGAGTCAAACGGATATTGACAATCCGTTCCACTGCCTGCTCGTAACACTATTAACTGCTATCGCAGAATATCAGTTTCGCAATTTCCTATAATCGTGCTACATCATATCAAAAGCCACAAAAAAAGAATATACATAACTACCATGCATATTCTCAACATAAATCATTGCAAATCTATACCGACAACTTCCTACGCTGGCATTATCCATCAGGTTATAAGGGTTAAGATACGCAATCTACTCTCAGCCTGTTTCACGCACAAGCTCCCCCGCATCGGATATTATACATTAAGTTTATAATTAGTGCAAGTTGTTTACAGCACCTTTATTTCTCTATCGTAACAGTTCTACCATAAAAAGGTACTTAACAATACAATGAACAAGTTCATTGTATTGCCAATTATCTTTTTATGGCTGAACTGTTACTATTAGCGATTATATTTTTATGACTGAACTGTTAATTTTCATCAAACTATGGTATAATTATTTTAGAAAGAAATTTTTCAAAGTTATAATCTGAAAACAGACCAATAGGTCAATAGGTCAAAATTAAAAGGAGGGATTTCTATGGATATTGCAGCACTCTCTATGGGCATATCACAGGCAGATGTAATAAATAATGTTGAAACCGCAGTTCTTGCAAAAAGTCTAGATACAATGAAAGAAAGCGGAGCCGGTCTTATCGACATGATGAATCGTTCTGCTATGGAAAGGTCTGTCAATCCGGAACTCGGTGCAAATATTGATATTACGATATAAAACTGTTTTCTAAAAATTAACCCCCATCTGTATTATGAATATTTTCATTATACAGATGGGGTAGTTTTTTATTCTTTTTTACTCTATTATTAAATGAGCTGTTGACCTTATAATATCAGTAAAATGCTCAACTTCTTTAGAATATCCATTATTTTCTATCTCATAAGAAGGTAGCTGTCAACACCTAATTTTACATCTATATACAATAATCACTCCATCCACCCTCATCAGTCCCTACACAACTGTTTCGTACCATAAGTTTTCCCTCAAGCTCTGTCCTGACAACACTTTTATGTCCTCCACGCATACGGTCAACTAAAAGATATAATGCAAACTTCCCCATCTCCTCTTTAGGAAGTCTTACTGTTGTAAGCATAGGTCTTGTATATTGTGCTTCTTCTATATCATCACTTGCTATTATAGATGGAATATAATACCTGTTTTTATTTGTTTCAAGGAATTTTAACATCCCGATAGCCGTTATATCGTTTGCACAATATATTCCTGTCGGTCTGTCCTCCGACTGCATAAATTTCTGCATTGCCGCAAACCCCTCCGCTTCTGTCTGCCCGGTCTGTACTATATAATCTGCCTCCGGGTCGATGTCATGTCTGTGCAATGCCTCAAGATACCCACGATACCTCGCTTCATTGTAGCAGTCACCAACATAACCTATACTTGTATGCCCTAGTGATATAAGATATTCTACTGCCATCATGGCAACTTTCTTTCCGTCACACAAAACCTCATCAACCTCATAATTTGTTGAATTACGGTTTACCGAAACGACATTTTTAAATTTGTTATTGAGTTTTTTCAATGCGTCTTTATTACATTTACCAATGATTATAAGACCGTCACATTTCTGCTCAAGCTCATCATACATTTTATCTACCAGCAGATTCAGATCCTCATGGCGGCATTTTTTATCATTTGAAAAAACAGGCATATACCAGACCTTTGTCAATATTGCAACCTGTTTATGTATCTCACTTTCTATCACCCGCAGCAGTTCATTAAAAAACGGATCTGCCGTTGCCTTTTCCATTCGTGTCATAAGAACACTGACATAATAGACTTTTTCTTCCTTCTCCTTAACTCCCATCTTTAGATTTCTTGCAGCAGTATTTGGGGTGTAATTAAGCTCTATCGCAATCTTCCAGATTTTGTCACGAAGCTTGGGAGATGAACATTTATAATTTGGATTGTTGAGCACGCGTGAAACAGTCGAAGCCGATACACCTGCTCTCTCTGCTATTTTCTTGATTGACATGATTTTTTCCTTTCTTACTTAAGGATGTACTCTATGAACAACGTTTGTCTTTTCCCACTTACATTATATTCATACTCTTTCCCTAGGACAACAATAATATTTGAAATCGTTTTCACACACTGCAATCCCCTGATATTCAGGTATTTCATGATTATATACATATAATATTTCAGCCAAAAAATCCCCTGACATAGCTAATCAGATATCTGCCCCCTCTCTGCTGCCTGCCTGATAATGTTAAAATTGCTGGGTTTTCCGTATTTTCATCCTGTTTCCACAAACTCTCCCCAATTAACTTTATTTGTTCACATTTATTAACATATATTTCACATTTAAAACATTACAAGTTCACACTTCCACGATAATATAAACCCATCAAATGAAACAAAATCATTTGATAAGTGCTTAAATTTTTTTCATACCTTCTCCAAACAGTTAAGCGAAAGCTTGACTGTTAGAACCGCTTTCTCCAGCGGTTCTTTTTTTTCGGCAAAACAAAAAACGCAGCTTTATGAAACTCAATTCACAAAACTGCGTTTTTTATCTGACACGCTGCCAACAGATAGCAATTTTTACGTAAACATACATTGCTATCTGCTTTTGACCCTTGCATCATGCTATTTAACAATGACACCTTTTTCACTGTTTCTACAGGAATATATACTTACATACAAACAATACCGCAAGTATATACATTAAAGGTTTAACTTTCTTTGCTTTTCCACAAAATACATTGATAACTACATATGATATAACACCGAGCGCGATTCCCTCTGAAATGCTATACATAAGCGGCATTGCAAGAAGTGCAAGATATGCCGGTACTGACTCTGTAAGGTCTGTAAAATCTACACTTATGATTGATGAAATCATAAGGAAACCTACAAAGATAAGTGCAGGTGCAGTAGCAAATGAAGGAATTGCAGTAAATATAGGTGCGAAGATTATCGCAAGCAGGAACATAATACCCGTTACTGCTGCCGAAAGTCCGGTGCGTCCTCCTGCAAGTACACCGGCTGATGACTCAACATATGTTGTAGTTGTTGATGTTCCAAGAACAGCTCCGACTGATGTTGCGATAGCATCGGCAAGAAGTGCAGGCTTGATTCTTGGAAGTTTTTCGTTTTCATCGAGCATACCCGCTTTTGTTGATACGCCGATAAGTGTTCCAAGTGTATCAAAAATATCTACAAAGAGGAATGCAAAAAGTACAACGATAAAATCAAGGATTCTGATGCTTGAAAAATCTGCTTTAAAGCACTGTCCAAATGTATCTCCGATAGCTGTAATATCTATCATCTTAAGTGTAGGATATAATGAATAAAATCCGGTGTCAGGATTCGGAACATAAATTCCGACAAGCTGGCACAACATTCCAATTATCCATGTACTCAATATTCCGATAAGAATAGAACCTTTAACATTTTTTGCATAGAGAATAACTGTTATAAACAATCCGACAAGTGCAAGTAATGCTCCAATTCCTACAGTATGGAAATTTTTTGTAAATCTGACATAAGTAAGAAGTGTAGAATCATCAGCTACTACTATCTTTGCACCCTGAAGTCCGATAAATGCAATGAATAAACCGATACCTGCACTTACACCTTTTTTAAGTGAAGACGGAATTGCATTAAATATAGCTTCACGCACATTTGTAAGCGAGAGCACGATAAATATAAGACCTTCTACAAATACCGCAAGAAGTGCTACTTTCCATGAATATCCCATATTTGCACAAACTGTTCCTGCCATATATGCATTAAGTCCCATACCCGGTGCAAGTGCAAATGGATAATTTGCAAGAAGTGCCATAGCCATACAGCCGATAAACGATGCAATAGCTGTCGCAAGAAGTACCGCATCACGGTTCATTCCCGTGCCGCTCAAAATGTTTGGGTTTACGGCAAGTATATATGCCATAGCCATAAATGTAGTAAGACCGGCTATAACTTCGGTCTTTACATTTGTATTATTTTCCTTTAACTTAAATAACTTATTTAACATAAATAATTATGTCTCCTTTTTTGTATTCTACTTTCCCTCATATGTAATCAATGATGTCACATCATACTTAGCAAGTTTTTCTCTTCCTTTAAGACCGGCAAGTTCGAGCAGGAATAAAATCTTAACTACTTCACCGCCGAGTTCCTCGACAAGCCCTGCACAGGCTTCAATAGTTCCGCCTGTTGCGATAAGATCATCCACAAGAAGAACTTTCTGTCCCGGCTTTATTGCATCCTTATGAATTTCAATCTCAGCCGTTCCATATTCAAGGGCATACGATGCCGTAACTGTCTCACATGGAAGTTTGCCCTTTTTGCGGCACGGAACAAATCCTTTGCCGAGTGCATATGCAATAGGCATACCGAAAATAAATCCTCTTGATTCAGTACCGACAACAACATCAAAATCAACATCCCTGACAGCCTCTATCATGGAATCAATAGCAAGTTTAAGCCCGTCCGGATCTTGTATCACTGATGTAATATCACGAAACATTATGCCTTTGCTTGGAAAATCCGGAATACATCTTACATAGTCCTCTAATTTCTTCATTTTATCTGTATCCTCCTTTTAAAATAAGCTAATAAGTAATTGCGAAACTAATTTTAGGTTGTGTTAATTGCACACATTATATGCATTTCGCAAATGCTTAAAATAAGATAATGTCACCTCTCTTATGAGGGAACAGTAACTGCATTTAACAATGCACAATCTTTTTTATTATAGCAAAAAATCACCATATTATCAATATTTGTAACAGTTCAGCCATAAAATCAGGGTAACAGTTCAGCCTTCCATTTATTACATTCATAAACCTGCCAGCAAACTGTCAG
>OGPP01001347.1_pt1 | contig 19115 bp, 16 predicted proteins | sample 1553021 | NCBI WGS metagenome assembly OGPP01 (sample SAMEA2580217, study PRJEB22360) | human gut metagenome | biome: human gut; feature: human-associated habitat; material: faeces | place: Denmark | collected 2008/2010
TTCAGCTTCTTGTGTTGCGGAGACACAATCTGAAAAAACTGTCCAAAACAAATGGGAGGTATTGGGATGGACGACGGCAGTGTACGAAAGGAGAACCGGAAATGGCAAGAATACTGATCAGCCCGTCCAAATATATCCAGGGTGCGGGAGAACTGAAGAAGCTTGGAACTTATGCACAGGCATACGGAAAAAAGGCACTGATTCTCATCAGCAAGGGCGGCTATAAGCGGATTGGCGCAGAAATTGAGGAGAGCTTTAAGCAGAGCGAGTGCAGTGCAGAATTTGACTATTTTAATGGCGAATGCAGCAAAAATGAGATTAACCGCCTGATCGGAATCATGAAAGAAAAAGAGTGCGATCTCGTGATTGGCATCGGCGGAGGAAAGATTTTTGATACGGCAAAGGCTGTGGCATATTACCAGAAGACACCGGTACTCATCTGTCCGACAATCGCATCGACTGATGCACCGTGCAGCGCACTTTCTGTTATCTATACCGATGAGGGCGTTTTCGAGGAGTATCTGTTCCTTCCGGCAAACCCGAATGTGGTATTGATGGATACCGATATCATCACGAAATCCCCGGTTCGCCTTACTGTTGCAGGAATGGGCGACGCACTTGCGACCTACTTTGAGGCGAGAGCGTGCAAGCGCAGCGGTGCTACCTCCTGCGCAGGCGGAAAAACAACCGGCGCAGCGATGGCACTGGCAAAGCTTTGCTTTGATACCCTGATGGAGGAGGGCATAAAGGCAAAAATCGCGCTGGAGGCAGGTGCGTGTACCGAGGCTGTGGAGAAGGTCATCGAGGCAAATACACTCCTGTCCGGAATCGGCTTTGAGAGCGCAGGACTTGCAGGTGCACACGCAATCCACAACGGCATGACCGTTCTGGAGGAGTGTCACCATATGTACCACGGTGAAAAGGTAGCGTTTGGTACGATCACACAGCTGGTACTGGAAAATGTTCCGCAGGAAGATCTGGAGGAAGTCATTGATTTCTGCATCGAAGTAGGTCTTCCGGTTACCTGGAAAGAACTTGGCGCAGAGCACATTACAGATGAGCAGATCATGGAAGTGGCGAAGGCTGCATGCGCAGAGAATGATACGCTCCACAATATGCCGTTTGAGGTAACGCCGGAGAGCGTGGCAGCAGCACTGAAGGCAGCTGATGCGTACGGAAGATATTACCTCGGCGAGGAATAAAAAAGAAAAACATACATTGCGGCAGATGGCAAAAACGGTCATCTGCCGTTTTTTATGGGGAAATTACATCTGGTGAAACAAAAAAAGCTTTGTGGGCAGCTTTCTTTTTTATACAAAATGAGACAGAAGAGTTGCAAAACGCCGGATTTTCTGCGTATAATAGGGAAAAGCAACAAAACTTGTACTGTGGTGATGTGATATAAAAGAATATCAGTGCTCTGTCAGGTCGGTCAATTTGGACATTTACAATCTGATTTGCGATTTGGTTAAGAAGAGAATGGGTAGAAAAGCAGGATATGGCACGCCGCAGCAGCGCAAAAATGAAAGAAAAAACAAAGAGATAAACAGGCGGGACTATGGGGAGAGAAAATCAGGCAACAATCAAGGATGTAGCAAAAAGAGCAGGAGTTTCTGTGGCATCTGCAGGGCGGGCACTCGGAAACTATGGAAAAATATCAGATGAGACGAAACAGAAGGTGCTCGCAGCAGCGGAGGAGCTGCATTATATTCCGAACAAGCTGGCGCAGAGCATGCGAAGCCACAGTACAAAGACGATCGCCGTGGTGGTGGCTGATATCCAGAACAACTTTTTCGGCGCGATCGTAGCAGCGATTGAGCAGAAGGCACGGCAAAAAGGCTATGCGGTTCTGATCTGTAATTCAAACGAGAAGCGTGAACTGGAACTGGAATGTCTGGAAATGCTGGCTTCCAAACAGGTGGATGGAATTTTGCTTGCATCGACGTTCACCGATCGAAAAGAGATACCGACAAAATACGTGAAGACGGTGTTTGAAAAATTTCCAATCGTGACGTTTGACCGGAAAATCAATGGGTTCCCATTTACGTCCGTTCTTACGGATAATTATGCGATGGCATATACAGTGACGAAGTATCTGATCGGGCTTGGTCATGATGGGATTGCGACAATTGGTTCAGAGAAGGAAAAAGCGGTTTCCAATACGGTTCGTGAGCGAGAAGAGGGCTACCGGGCAGCACTGCGTGAGGCAGGAATCAGCCATGACGGAATGTGCATCACAGTTGACTGGCAGAAAGCAGCAGAGACAAAGAAACGGATCGATATTTTGCTGGATTATCACCGGATCACAGCGGTTATCGTGCTCAATAACTCGATCGTCGGAGAATTTCTGAATGTACTGGATGAGAGAAAAATGAGTTTTCCTGAGCAGATATCGGTGGTGACCTGGGACGATGAGGAACACAATATTTACATGAAGATGACATCTGTGCGGCAGCCGTGCAGGAAGATGGGTGAACTTGCAGCGACGAGTCTGATTGAGCAGATCGAATCAGACAGTCCACAACAGGAGGAGCTGACGATTACGCTGAACCAGACACTTGTGAAAAGAGAGTCATGCCGGATTAATAAAACGTACTGAAAACAAAAAGAATAAAAAGAACAAAGAGAACGTTGCCAGAAGATGGGCAGCGTTCTTTTTTTGCCAGTGCAGGGGGCTTGCCTGACTTGGTTAAAAAATGGCGTATAGATGATTCCTTTAACCAGACGTGTGAAAACGTTCGCTTTATTTTTGAAAAATGATATCATAAGGCGGGCACGTAAAGGTGATCTAACATAGGACAAGTTTGATCTTTGTTCAGATTCTACAAAAAAAGATATCAGAAAATAGTAAAAAACACGATTATGCAGAAAGATATTGACAGAAAAATAATGTTGTAGTATGATTTCAACTAAAGAAAACGTTCTCACAAAATAGTGAGAATCACATAAGAAAATTAAAGGAGGATAATTTCTATGGCACTTGTTTTAGGGATGAACAGCGGTTCCTCGTTCGATGGCATCGACGTTGTTCTTTGTGAGATCAACATGGATGAGGACGGATTCCCGACCGCTCCGAAATTTATTGCAGGAGGCTCTTATGAATGGCCGGAAGAGGTCGCATCGATCGTACGTGATTCCTTTGTAAATAAGGTAGATATGATCGGACTGAACAGACTGGACTATCTGTGCGGTGCAGTATTCGCATCAAAGGCAAGACAGTTTATGCAGGAGAACAACATCAAGTCAGAGGATATCTACGTACTCGGTCTTGATACACAGACGATCTATCAGGAGCAGCCGGATCACAAGGCAATCGAGGAGATGACTGATGAGCAGAAGGATGACTGGGTAGGCAGATGGCTGTCAAAGGCATATCCGGCAGGACTTCAGATGGGAAATACTTCCGTTATCGCAAACTTGTTAAATATTGATACGGTAACTCACTTCCGTGCTGCTGACCATACATTCGGAGGAAGCGCAGCTCCGCTGATGCCGTACCTTGATTTCATTCTTTTCCGCAAGGAAGATCATCCGGCAATGACACTGAATATCGGCGGTATCGCAAACCTGCATCTGGCATGCAAGGACAGAAGACAGATGTTCGGCTTCGATACCGGTCCAGGTAACGTAATTTCCAACTACATGACAAAGAAACTGTACGGAAAAGATTACGATAAGGATGGCGAGATCGGCGCAAGCGGAAAGGTAGACGAAGGACTTCTTGATTTCTTTATGCATCATCCATTCTTTGACCGTCCGGTTCCGAGATCAGGATGGATCGCAGATTACAGTCCGGAATACATCGACAGCGTACTTGCAAAATTCAGCTATCTGCCGAAGGAAGACATCATTGCAACCGCAGATGCATTTACAGGCGCAGCAGTGGCAAGATCGATGGTTGACAATATTCCGAAGGAGCTGATTGATCAGACCAAGTATCTGTATGCAAGTGGTGGCGGAGTAAGAAATCCTACGATCATGCGAGAGATCCAGAAGCGCATTCCGCAAAATATCAAGCTGACCACCTCCGATGATATTGGAATCCCGCCAGCATACAAAGAGGCAGTAAAGTTTGCGACGATCGCTTACTCGACGATGCATCACGTACCGGGCAACATTCCGGCGGCAGGCCATGCATCCCAGTATGCAATTCTCGGAAAGATCGCACTTGCACCGAGAAATATTGATAAGAAACTGATCGATTGAGAAGAAAGAAGGAAAACGGAGATCCTGTATGATATGGTGCAGGACCGGGAAAAAATATAAGACTATATAAGAAAGCGGGGGCTTTACAATGAAAAAAATGATCGCAGCAGCTATGAGCGCAGCACTTGCAGTCAGCATGATCTCAGGAATGGCATATGCAGAGGAAGCGACAGAGGCAGCAACGGAAGCAGCAGCAGAAAATCCGGATGCATACAAAGACGAAGATATGTCCGCATACAAGGTAGACGGCATGTCGATCGGTGTTTCCTTCGGACAGAACGTACATCCGTTCTTCAAGGCAATGCAGAAAGGCATTGAGGATGCATGCACAGATTATGGCATCGAGAAGACTTCCATCCAGTCTGCAGACAGCTCCCTTGAAAAGCAGGTAACACAGATTGAGAACCTGACCACCAGCGGAATTACTTCCCTTTTGGTAAACCCATATGATTCCGAGGGCGTTTCTGTTGCGGTACAGGATGCGATCAACGCAGGCGTGAACGTATTCTCCATGGATATCAGCATTTCCGGCGCAGAGCCGACCTACCATGTAGCATCCGACAATAAGAAAATCGGTGAACTGCTTGCACAGAGACTGGATGAGGAGCTTGGCGGAGAAGGAAAGATCGCAATCCTGGTTGAGCCGTCCGTATCTTCTCTGAAGGACAGACAGGAAGGCTTTGAGAATTATATCAAGGACAATACAAACATTGAGATCGTAGCAGAGCAGCTCGGCGCAATCGAGAGAACCGACGCACTGGAGGCAGCAGAGACCGTACTTCAGGCACACTCTGATATTCAGGCATTCGTAGGAATCAATGAGAATTCTGCAATGGGTATCGCAAGTGCAATTCAGTCTGCAGGACTTTCTGATCAGGGAATCATCGTAACAGGTGTTGACTCCACTGAGGATGTTATGAACGGAATCAAGGATGGCTATATCTCATACGGCGTAGCACAGAATCCTTATCAGATGGGGTATATGTCTGTACAGGATGCAATCAAGGTTTACAATGGCGCGGAGGTAGATCCGGTCATCCAGCTTGACTGCGAATACATGACAGCAGACAATATCGATTATTACATCGAGCGTGAGGCTGCTTACAACGAGTAAAACAGAACCAGCATAAAGTACGGCAATCCGAAAAAAGGAAGAGGCTGTCATAGAAACTGATGCAGACCGTATCTCTTTTCCGGGCGGAGGAGAGATACGGATTCTGATAATGGATGACCAGCGCCGGTCTTCTCTGAAATGAGGTAGAAAAAGTGAACAGAACTATTGTTGAGATGGATAATATTGTAAAATCGTTTGCCGGAATCAAAGCGCTGAATGATGTACATCTTGACTTAAGAGAAGGAGAACTGCATGCCCTGATGGGAGAAAATGGTGCGGGAAAATCCACTCTTATGAAAATACTGACGGGTGTTTACAGCAAGGACAGCGGAGCGATCAAGCTGGCAGGCGAGGACGGTAATCTGAAGGAAGTGGAAATCAAAACACCTCTTCAGGCACAGCATCTGGGTATCAGCATGGTGTTTCAGGAATTTAACCTTCTGGACAACATGGACATAGCGGAAAATATTTTCCTTGGAAGAGAACCGATAGACGGAAAACATTGCATTGACAAAAAGAAAATGTATGCGGACGCAAAGAAATGGCTGGACAAAGTGCATCTGGATGTAGATCCGAAATCGAAGGTGAGCGATTTGAGCGTTGGCTTCAAGCAGCTGCTTGAGATCGCAAAATGTCTTTCTTTCAATGCCCGGATCATTATCCTTGATGAGCCGACAGCCAGTCTTACAGACCGGGAGTCTGAGACACTGTTTTCAATTATCGATGAGTTAAAGCAGAACAATATCAGTATCGTATATATTTCCCACAGAATGGAAGAGGTATTCAATCTGGCAGACAGGATTACGGTATTCCGTGACGGTACATATATCGATACGGTAGAGCGGAAAGATTTTAAAGAAGATCAGATTATCAAAATGATGATCGGACGTGAACTTCAGGAGGATGTATCGAAGAGAGCTGTTAAGAGCGGCAGCGACGAGGTAGCACTTGAGGTTCAGAATGTAAAAGTATATAAAAATTCCACTCCGGTAAATCTGAAGCTGCATAAAGGAGAGATCCTTGGCATGTTCGGCCTGGTCGGAGCGGGAAGAACGGAACTAAGCAGAGTGATCTTCGGCATTGATCCGGTCGGCGACGGCAGGATACTGGTAGACGGAAAAGAAGTAAAGATCACCTGTCCGCTTGACGCGATCAAGGCAGGAATCGCGCTTGTTCCGGAGGATCGAAAGGATCTGGGGCTGATTCTGGGAATGAGTGTAAAGGACAACATGCTCCTTCCAAAACTCGGAACATTCAAGAGCCCTGTTCTAAATAAAAAAGATATCAGTAATATCACGGGCACCTACATCCAGGACTTAAGCATTGCACTTGCCAGCGAGGAGGAAGAGGTAAAGAACCTAAGCGGTGGTAACCAGCAGAAGGTCGTCATTGCAAAGTGGATGGCGATGAATCCGAAGGTTTTGATCATGGATGAGCCGACACGTGGTATTGATATCGGCGCAAAGAGTGAAATTTATGCAATTATGAGAAAGCTGACAGAAGAGGGCATGAGTATTATCATGATCTCATCTGAGATGGCAGAGATTCAAAAGGTCAGCGATCGGGTTATTGTCATGCATGAAGGCAGCATGACGGGCGAGATGTCTGTTGATGAGGCAACGCAGGCAACAATCATGAATGCGGCAATCGGCATAGAAAACTAAAGTAATTTTTGAAGAACGAAATGGAGCAAAGAGATGAAAAAGATTAAATTTGATACGTTCCGTCAGATGGTTCTTGTGATTATTTTGATCGCGATGTGCGTTGTATGGGCAATCATGTCACCGAACTTCCTGACTATGAACAACCTCATGAATGTAGTAAGACAGGCATCGTACACAGCAATCGCATCCGTCGGCATGACGATGGTCATCATCATCGGAGAAATCGATCTTTCCGCTGGTTCCCTGATCGCAGCGAGCGGCATGATCGCAGCGGCGGTTTATAAGAGCACCGGAAATATTGTTCTGGCATTTGCAGCGGCAATCTTAAGCGGTGTGCTGGTTGGATTATTCAACGGCGTGCTCTGCGCAAAAGGAAAGCTGCCTGGTTTCATCGCAACACTGGCAAGTATGACAATTCTTCGTGCACTTGGTTATATTATCACAGGCGGTGATCCGATCTCCGTTATGGACAAGACGTTCACTGCACTTGGTACCGGCTATCTCGGTGTCATCCCGATCCCGGTTATCATCATGGTGATCTGCATTGTTATCGGTTCCTTCATTATGAATAAGACGCGTTTTGGCCGTTACGTCTATGCGGTCGGCGGAAACGCAGAGACGAGTAAATGGTCCGGACTGAATGTAGATAAAGTAAAAATTCTGGTTTATGTATTCATGGGTGTTCTGACCTCTGTAGCAGGTATCATCGTAGCAGCCCGCCTTGGTTCCGGACAGCCGTCCGCAGGACAGAGTTTTGAGATGGACTGTATCACGGCAGGCAGCCGTTGTCGGCGGTACTTCCATGGCAGGCGGCAAAGGTAAGATTTCAGGAACAATCGTCGGCGTACTTCTCCTGACTGTTCTGGTAAACGGAATGACACTGATCGATGTAAACTCTTACTGGCAGCAGGTTATTAAGGGTGTCATCATCGTTGTATCGGTACTGATGGATACGAGAACAAAGAAAGCAAAATAATCTAAGTCCTGAGGACAGGAGGAAACAGAAATGGAATTTTATGTAGATATCGCAGATCTTGAGAGTATAAAAAAAGTTGCGGAGTACTATCCAATCGATGGATTTACAACAAATCCGAAGATCCTGACAAAAGAAGCGGGGAAAGTGGAAGAACTGATTCCGCAGTACCGCGAATTTGCGGAAAAAAATGACGTAAAGGTATTTTTCCAGGTTACAGTGGAAAAGGCAGAGGATATGCTGGCACAGGCGAAAAAGCTGAAGGCTTACTACGGCGATCATCTGGTAGTGAAGCTTCCGGCGATAAAGGAAAGCTACAAAGCAGTACGGCTTTGCAAGGCAGAAGGAATCTGTGTATGCGTGACGGTCGTTCATTCTATGACCCAGGCACTGCTGGCAGCAAAGGCAGGCGCAGATTTCGTGGCACCGTATATTTCTCATATCGATAATATCGGTGCAGACGGAGTTACTGCTGTGGAAGAAATGGTAATGGCATTTGAAAATGGTGGATATCCGTGCAAGGTACTCGGAGCAAGCTTTCGTACAACAGACCAGATTCGCCGTCTTGCAACCGTCGGCTGTCAGGCAGTGACGATCACACCGGAAATGTTTGATCTGCTGATCGCACACGCATCGACGGATGCTTCAATGGAAGGGTTCCGAAAAGCATGGAAGGAAACCTTCGGAGAAAAGCAGGTATCGGATTTTATTCCGGAATAGGACAGCTGCCGCTTCGCGTTAGATGAAATTTCAAAACAGCAATAAATGTATGCAAAAAATCGTCGGCCATAAAATGACCGGCGATTTTTTGTGTGCTTTTCTTAATTATGGTAACTGTTCAGAACGAACCTTCAAAATGCCGCACATTTCGTCGATGTTTTTTATTAGTTCTGATGCTTTGCCAGGAAATTGTTGATACGGTCGGACGGGTTCAGCAGGTCGCTGATGGAACCGTCATGGTTTAACGTATCGATCACGAGTGCGATGTACTTGCTCAGGTCGCAGCTTGTGTAGTACGGCTTCTCAAGGAGCTGAGGCGGCTGATAGATGAGGTTGGTGGTCAGCATGGAGTAGAAGAGACCCTCCTCATAGGCACGGTCAAAACGCTCAAGACCGTTTGTAAACAGACCGAAGGTCGCGCAGATGAAGATTCGTCCGGCCTTGCGTTTTTTCAGCTCACGTGCGACATCGATCATGCTGTCTCCGGAGGAGATCATATCGTCGATGATTACGACGTCCTTGCCGCTTAAGTCAGCGCCGAGGAATTCGTGGGCAACGATCGGGTTTGCGCCGTTTACGATGTGCGCGTAGTCACGTCTTTTATAGAACATACCCATATCTACACCGAGAATATTTGCCATGTAGATTGCACGGCTTGCGGCACCTTCATCCGGGCTGATAATCATCAGATGCTCCGGGTCGCGCTTCAGATCAGGAGCGGCACGGAACAGACCTTTGATAAACTGGTAGACTGGCTGGATGGTCTCAAAGCCGTGGAGCGGGATCGCGTTCTGAACGCGCGGGTCATGTGCATCGAAAGTGATGATGTTATCGACACCCATCGATACGAGCTCCTGAAGTGCCAGTGCACAGTCCAGAGATTCGCGGCCGTTGCGTTTGTGCTGACGGCTTTCATAGAGGAACGGCATGATGACGTTAATACGTCTTGCTTTTCCGCCTACTGCGGCAATGATACGTTTCAGATCCTGAAAATGATCATCCGGGGACATATGATTGGTATGGCCGCACAGAGAGTAGGTCAGGCTGTAGTTGCAGACATCAACCAGCAGGTACAGGTCATCGCCGCGGACGGTATCGTTGATGATGCCTTTTGCTTCGCCTGAACCGAAACGCGGTACGCTTGCATCGATCAGATAGGAGTCTCTTGCGTAAGAGCGAAGCTCCGGAGTGCCGAGATGTTCATGCTCGCGTTCTTTTCGCCATTCGACGATGTGGGCATCAATTTTTTTGCCGAGCGTTTCACAGCTTTTCAGCGCGATGATACCAAGCTCTCCGACCGGGATTGTTTCCACATTGCGTTCGTAGCCAGATTGGAATTCCATAGTATAATAATCCTCCAAAAGTAGCGGATACAGCGTCTGACGGGGCAGATATGAAACACCACCGAAAGATGCGGTATCTGTGTGTATGGGTGAGCAGTTACATAATAAGGTTACGCAGCAAAGCAGGCGGAAAATCCGCCGGTTCGTGCCAAGGGCAAAATCCTGTGGTGTGGTCGACACAGTACGTCCACCCAATGCGGACTTCGATAAAAAATGTTTGCCATTTTATAAAACGGCAGCTGCTGCGCTTCCATTTTATCATAAAAAAGTAATCGGTCAAGCCCTGCCCGCTGATAATTTTTTCTGAATACGAATATCGTCCCCAATCAGGCGCAGCATCGTATAAGTGCTGGAGATGCGGGAAAAAATCCGCTCAGAATACGTATCCGCAAAGGTTCCAAGCGAAAGATTTGTCGAGATCAATGTACTTTTCCGCCTCAGAATCCGTTCGTTTAAGACGAGAAAGAGCTGAGAGGAAACGAACGAATTGACCAGTTCTGTTCCGAGATCGTCGATGATCAGAAGGTCACATTCGAAAATGTGCTGTTCCAGTTCCTGCTGTGAGGCGGAATCTGTGCGCCCAAAGGTGCTGTCCGCAAAAAGCTCGAACAGGCGGAACGCCGAGAAATAAATCACAGAATGGGTGCTCTCGATCAGTTCCTTTGCGATGCAGTGCGAGAGAAATGTTTTGCCAAGACCGGTATCGCCATAGAAAAAGAGATTTTCAAACGCATGGTCGAAATTCCGGACAAAATCAAGGCTTGTTTTCAGGGCGTGTTCCGCCGTCTGTCTGGCAGTCAGCCCGGTGAGCGCGTCTGGCACAAGATCCTGGTAATAATCAAGCGAAAAAGCAGAAAAGTTCTCGGATTTTAACGTCTCGCGCAGGTTAGACTGCATATAGAGCAGATCAATGATAGCCTGACGGAAGCAGTGGCATTTTTCGTTGCCGATGTATCCGGTGTCGCGGCAGTCCGGACAGCGGTAGACGGGCTCGAGGTAGTCAGCCGGAAAACCGGCTTCCTGCAAAAGAGCGGCGCGCCTGGCAGATAACTGGTCGATCGTCTGGCGCAGCTGGTGAAGGACGCTTTGGTTTCTCACGTCTCCATCCAGCAGCATCCGTCTCGCGCAGGCTGTGCTCGCGGAGGCAATCTGCGCATCAATCTGTGCAAATTCCGGAATTTTTTCATAGACCGCTGCCTGTCTTCTGGCATGTTCATCGTGATCCCGGGCCTGCTGCCGCTGATAATCACGCATGATCGTGTCGTATTGTGTGTTGGTCAGTCCCATAAATTACTCCTTATGAATGACCCAGCAGCTGTTTTTCCAGCTGGCTGTAGTCGTATTCGCGCTGTGTAAAGTTGTTGAAGCGGTTGCCGGAGGACTTTGCAGGCTGGGAGTCCGCTTTTTTCTGCTCTGCGCGGCGCTGCTGTTCTTCCGTGCGGATCTGATCGAGGCGTTTTACATCATCAAGTGAGGAAACGCCGTTTTTGTTCCACTGGCGCAGGATCTTGTTTGCGTACTCGAAGCTTGGCTGGTGGATCTGACGGATCGTGCGGTTGCAGGCCTCGACGATGATATCGAGGGTGAAATCGTATTCGTTGAACCAGCGCGACATGATCTCAATCTCAGGTCCGGCCGGACTGCGTCCCTTGATGCCGAACGTATTCAGAATCGTAAAATAATTTTTGTTGTAAAGATTTGATTCCTGTTTGGCCTGCGCAACCGTGGTGACACCGGATTCTGCCCAGCCAAGCGCAACCTTCCGCATGTAATGGCGGCTGAATGAGCCTTTTGAAATGCAGTATTCCAGCAGGTAGATGATCAGGTCGGAGGAAAATTTCAAGGTGTCGTAATAGTAGACGAAATCTTCCTGCTCCGCGGAGGTCAGTGGACGCTTCAGGTACTGCTCTGCGACAAAAAAGATCTGGCGGACATCCTTCTGTCCGGCCAGCGCGGCAATGCGGTCGCGGCTTGGTGCAGCGGGAGTTCCGGCAGAGGCACCGGCTCCCTGGCCGCCTCTGGAGGAGGCAGCAGATGATAGAGGTGTACCGGTAGAAGCAGCGCCAGACAGACTGTCTTTGCCAGAAGTGCCGGGCGTTTCAGTGCGTGATATGCGGCTGTTTTCTGATGCGTAGAAAGAATCTCCGGAAACTGCCGTTTCAGCTGCCACAGACCGGCTGTTATTTAAATAGCTGCCAGATGCCCGGCCTGTATCTGCCGCGGATGCATCCGAAAAGGCAGCACTTCGCATCTCTGGCTCGTCCGAGGCAGAGGGTAAATCCGAAAACGTGATCGAATGGATCACACCTCCAGGTGCTGCCTTAATATGGATCAGATCCTGCTTCTCCCAGTAGGAGAGCGCGCGCTGGATGTCCTTGTCTGTGTGCTCCAGGGCATCGGCGATGGAGGATAAGGACAGGTCACGCCCGGTGTTGGCACACCGGAGCAGGTATAAATATACTTTGACAAATTCCCCGTTTGCCTGCGGCATATACTGGTCGATAAAAGCATTTTTCACGACGGTGACGCCTTCGGGGGTATCTGTGTAAATTTTCATAGTGGGTTCAACTCTCTTTATATACTTTATATATTAGTAGCCATATCATAACATATCCACCCCGAAAATAGAACAGGCAAAACTCAGGCAGTTCCCATCCATTCCATTTTTGTGGATAATGTGGACAGTGTGGATAAGTGGTTGACAATAACAGGTAAGATGTGCGAAATACCACGAAAAAAGAAGAATCCTGTGTAATGTTATGTAAATCACGATGTCCACAAAAAAATCCACACGGGTATGCATGAAAAATGTGCATAACCGTGTGGATAATGTGGATAACTACATGCCAAGCAGGTTTTCGCCTATTTTTACTACGTCTCCGGCACCCATAGTTATCAACAGGTCCCCGGGGATACAGTGTTCAAGAAGAAAATTTTCAATTTCGTCGAAAGTTGGGAAATAATAGGCTTCTTTTCCCATTGCCTCGAGCTTTTTACGGATATCATCGGAGCTGATTCCGAGTGTATCGGTTTCTCTTGCCGCGTAAATGTCGGCGAGAACGATCTTGTCCGCATGGGAGAGTGCTTCTGCAAACTCATCGAGCAGCGCCTTGGTGCGGGTGTAGGTATGCGGCTGGAAAACGCACCAGAGATTCTTGCACGGGATCTTCCGTGCTGCCTGCAGCGTCGCCTTGATCTCAGTCGGATGGTGCGCGTAATCGTCGATGATCGTCACGCCGCCGATCTCTCCCTTTTTCTGGAAACGACGGTCGGTACCGTGGAAGCTGAGCAGCCCTTCTGCCATGACGTCTGCCGCGATGCCGAGCAGATCACCGGCAGCCAGTGCGGAGACTGCGTTTGCTACATTGTGCTCACCCGGAACGGCAAGAGAGAAGTGGCCGATCAGATCGTCGCCCTTCATCAGATCGAAGCTGCCGCAGCCGATTGAATCATAAGTCACATTTGCGGCCTGATAGTCGCCATTTCCGACACCAAAAGTGACGATGCTGCAATTCAGTCCCTTTGTAATCTCGGAGAGATTCGGGATCTCCGCATTCAGAATCAAGGTGCCATCCTCCGGCAGCCTCTTTGCGAACAGATGGAAGGAGTGGCGGATATCATCGAGATCCTTGAAGAAGTCGAGATGGTCTGCATCGATGTTCAGGATGATCGCGATCTTCGGATACAGAGACAGGAAGCTGTTCGTATACTCACAGGCTTCCGTGATGAAGTTTTCAGAGTGGCCGATGCGCACATTTCCGCCGATAGAAGGCAGGATGCCGCCGACCGAGATCGTCGGATCCATGTCCGCGTGCATCAGGATGTGGGAGAGCATGGAGGTCGTCGTCGTCTTTCCATGCGTACCGGAGACGGCGATCGGCATCTCATAGTTGGTCATAAGCTCACCGAGCAGCTCGGCGCGGGTCAGCATCGGGATATTTTTTGCTTTTACTGCGGCAAATTCCGGGTTGTCCGGATGGATGGCTGCTGTGTAGACAACAACGTCAACAGAGTCCTTGATGTTGGAAGCACGCTGTCCGTAGTAGAGGGTAGCCCCTTTTTCCTCGAGAAGAGTGGTCAGCGGGCTTTTCTTCGCGTCGGAGCCGGAGATGGTGAATCCCTCTTCCAGAAGGACCTCAGCGAGTCCGCTCATGCTGATTCCGCCAATACCAATGAAATGGATGGCGATCGGTTTATGAAAGTCTATCTGATACATAATGATAATCTCCTTAATTTATTAACTGTGAAAATACGAAACAGTTACGCTAATATTATACCTCTTGAGGGTGGAAATGAAAAGTCTAAGTTTGATAGATGAAAAAATACACAATAAAATGTCAAAAAATTGTGCAAAACTTACATAAAAAGCAATGCAACGTTTTTCCGTAATACAAAAAACGTGTGCAATAAATATAAAAAACATAAAGTTTGCACAAAAAAATTGTAAATAATGTTCACTAATCCAGACGAGTATGATATAATTAAGAAATCATAAAAACAAGAGGTGAGTGCATGATTAAGAAAGAGATGATCGCTATGCTGCTGGCTGGCGGTCAGGGCAGCAGACTTGGAGTATTGACAGCTAAGGTAGCGAAACCAGCGGTCGCCTTTGGGGGAAAATATCGTATCATTGATTTTCCGCTGAGTAACTGTATTAATTCAGGCATTGACACAGTGGGCGTTCTGACGCAGTATCAGCCATTGCGTCTGAATACACATATCGGAATCGGAATCCCGTGGGATCTGGACAGGAATGAGGGCGGTGTGACCGTATTGCCTCCATATGAGAGGAGCGACAACAGCGAATGGTACACCGGAACAGCAAATGCGATCTTCCAGAATCTCGATTACATGGAGCAGTATAATCCGGATTATGTGCTGATCCTTTCCGGCGACCACATCTACAAGATGGACTATGAGATCATGCTGAATTTCCACAAGGCAAACAAAGCGGATATCACAATTGCATGTATGCCTGTCCCGATGGAGGAAGCAAGCCGTTTCGGCATCATGGTGACTGACGAGACAGGACGTGTGAAGGAATTCGAGGAGAAACCGGAGAAGCCGAGCAGCAATCTGGCTTCTATGGGAATTTACATATTCAGCTGGCCTGTGCTGAAGGAGGCTCTGATCGCACTCAAGGCACAGAGCAACTGTGACTTTGGCAAGCATATTCTTCCTTATTGTAAGGACAAGGGGCAGAGACTTTTTGCCTACGAATACAGTGGATACTGGAAGGACGTTGGAACTCTGGGATCTTATTGGGAAGCCAATATGGAACTGATCGACATTGTTCCGGAGTTCAATCTTTATGAAGAATACTGGCGGATCTATACCAAGGGAGATATTATCCCGCCTCAGTATATCGCAGCGGATGCAGTGACAGACTGCTGTCTGATCGGCGAGGGCACGGAGATCTACGGTGAGGTCTATCATTCCGTCATCGGACCGAATGTCGTGATCGGCAAGGGAACGGTTGTGAAGGATTCCATCATTATGAGGAACACTGTAATAGGAGAGAACTCCGTTCTGGACAAGGCGATCCTGGCAGAGGATGTTACCGTTGGCGATAACGTTATCATTGGATGCGGAGAAGAGGCGAAGAACGTCCTCAAGCCTGCAGTTTATGCGTTCGGACTTGCTACGATCGGAGAGCAGAGCGTCATACCGGACAATGTTAAGATAGGAAGAAACACTGCAATTTCAGGAGTTACGACGGTGGAGGACTATCCGAACGGAATTCTTGAGAGTGGACAGATTATCAAAGCAAAGGATGGTGAGCAGTCATGAAGGCAATCGGGATTATCCTTGCAGGCGGCAACAACAGCCGTATGCGGGAATTGTCGGACAAGAGAGCAATCGCAGCAATGCCGGTAGCCGGAAGTTACCGCAGTATAGATTTCGCGCTGAGCAATATGGCAAATTCACACATACAGAAAGTTGCCGTACTGACCCAGTACAACGCAAGATCCCTCAACGAACACTTAAGTTCCTCCAAATGGTGGGACTTCGGCCGTAAGCAGGGAGGACTTTTTGTATTTCCCCCTACGATTACCAAGGACAACAGCCTGTGGTATCAGGGAACAGCAGATGCAATTTACCAGAACATTGATTTCCTCAAGAAAAGCCATGAGCCGTATGTCGTGATCGCATCCGGCGACTGCGTCTACAAGATGGATTACAACAAGGTTCTGGATTTCCATATTTCGAAACGTGCAGACATCACCGTTGTATGTACGACATGTAAGGACCAGAGTGAAGTAGAGCGTTTCGGCGTGGTCCGCATGAATGATGACTGCAGGATCGAAGAATTCGAAGAGAAACCGATCGTATCCAATTACAATACGATCTCTACCGGTATTTATGTCATCAGGCGCCGCCAGCTGATCGAGCTTCTGGAGCGCGCTGCCCAGGAAGGCAGACATGATTTTGTAAACGATATCCTTATCCGTTACAAAAACCTCAAACGAATTTACGGCTATAAGATAGATACATACTGGAGCAATATTTCTACTGCGGAAGCATATTATCGAACCAATATGGCATTTCTGCAGCCGGAGATCCGGAATTACTTTTTCAAACAGGAACCGACGATCAAGACCAAGATCGACGACCTTCCGCCGGCGAAGTACAATCCGGGAGCAGTCGTAAAGAACAGTCTTGTTGCGAGCGGATGCATCATCAACGGTACAGTTGAGAATTCTGTGCTGTTCAAGGATGTTTACGTAGGCAACAACTGTGTGATCAGGAATTCCGTGATCCTCAATGATGTTTATCTGGGCGACAATGTCCGGATCGAGAACTGTATCGTTGAGAGCCGCGATACGATCAAGGCAGATTCCTGTTACACCGGTGACGATGGCAGGATCAGGATCGTTGTCGAAAAGAATGCAAGATACGCATTATAAATGCACTATATAAATAAGAAGAATAACGGTGCGTATGAAAAATGAAAGGGGCAGCAAACAAATGAATATTACAGATGTACGTGTGAGAAAGATTGCAAAAGAAGGAAAGATGAAAGCGGTCGTTTCGATCACAATAGATGATGAATTTGTAGTACATGATATCAAGGTGATCGAGGGAGAGAAGGGATTGTTCATCGCAATGCCGAGCCGCAAGGCAAGTGACGGAGAATACCGTGATATCGCACATCCGATCAATTCGCAGACAAGAGACCATATCCAGTCTCTGATCCTGGAGAAATATCAGGAACTTCTGGATACGGAAGACGGAGAGGAACTGGAGGAAGCTACGGCGGAATAAATATATGTTAGTTGTGCCAGCCTGTTGGGAGGGATCCCGGCGGGCTGGCTTTTTGTGCAGAATTGATGACAGATCTGCTGGTGTGATGTTACGGAGAAAGTGGCGGGCTGGTTTTGTGGCGTAATTTTTTTGTAACAGATATAGTGGATATGCGGTAAAATCGGGGATTTTTATTTGAAATGTTACATGAATGTTACAAAAATTAAATAAAAGTGTTGATTTTATGAAAAAATGTGTTATACTAAGGATACAAAAAAGTTATGAGGTGTTTATATGAAAAGTAAGAAAGTTCTTTCACTGCTGATAACATGTGCAATGACTGCTTCTATGGGAACAACCGTATTCGCTTCTACAGAAGATCAGATAGCCGCAGCACAGGCTCAGAAGCAGGAAGCGCAGGCAGGACTTGACCAGGCACAGGCAAACATCAGTGGCCTGGAGAGCAAGAAACAGGAACTCGAATCCTACCTGTCAGAACTGAATTCACAATATAATGAACTGACAGAGAGCATTTCCCAGTTAAGCACACAGGCCGCTGAGAAAGAGGACGAGTTAAACAAAGTCAAGGTTGCACTCGCCAGTGCGAAGAAGGCAGCCATCAAGCAGAAGGAAGCAATGTCCGACCGTATCCAGTACATATATGAGCACGGCGGCACAACCATGTTTGAGGCACTGATCTCAGCCGGAAGTCTTTCCGAGCTCCTGAATCAGGCAAATAACATTTCCGAACTGTCCAAATACGACAGAAACATGCTTGAGAAATACGAGGCAACACAGCAGAATATCGCCGATCAGCAGCAGAAGATCGAGGAGGAATCTGCTTCCATCAATACTATGCTCGCGGAGAAAGGCTCCAAGCAGCAGGAGGTTCAGAACCTTGTTGCTACAACAAGCGATAACATCAGCTCCTATGTAAATCAGATCAGCGCAAGTCAGGAAGAAGCGAATGCTCTGATGGCAGAGGTCAACAACGCAGACAATGATATCGCAGTCCTGATGGAGCAGGCTGAGCAGGAGCGTGCAGCTGAGGAAGCAGCGGCTCAGGCTGCAAATGAGGAGGATTCTTCTGATTACAGCGAGGATGCATCCAGTGACGAGGATTACTCTGAGGACGAGTCCTATGATGAGAGTGATGATTCCTACACAGAGGATAGTTCTTCTGACAGCTCCGATGATTATTCTGAGGATGATAATGCAGGAACTATCGATGATGACAGCCAGTATACAGGTGAAACAGAGGATACTTCCAGTGATGATTCCAGCGAGGATACAAGCTCTGACAGTTCTTCTGACAGCAGCGATACATCTTCCAGCGACAGCAGTTCTTCTTCTGACTCCAGTCAGGGAACTTACCTTGGAAACTTCAAGCTGACTGCTTACTGTAACTGTGCGATCTGCTGCGGAACAGCAGGAAACGCAACAGCCAGCGGAACCATGCCGGTAGCAGGACGTACCGTAGCCATGGCAGGCGTACCGTTCGGAACCAAACTTCTCATCAACGGCAACGTTTACACTGTAGAAGACCTTGGAACTCCATACGGACACGTAGATATCTACTGCAGCAGCCACAGCGAGGCACTGAGTTTCGGACTGCAGTATGCAGATGTTTACCAGCTTAACTAAATTCAATTATTAATGAATATAATAAAAAGCCTGTACCCCAGGACCACTTGTCGGTTGGATGAGTGGTGTGGGGCGCGGGCTTTTTTGATTTACAGGTACGGTGTACCGGGGATTTCGGGGTAGCTGCCCATGCCGATGAGGAGTTCGAGGCCGACCTGGCGGGCTTCGAGGACGGCGGCTTTGACAGCACTGGCATCGCCGGAGAT
>OGPP01001353.1_pt1 | contig 19011 bp, 10 predicted proteins | sample 1553021 | NCBI WGS metagenome assembly OGPP01 (sample SAMEA2580217, study PRJEB22360) | human gut metagenome | biome: human gut; feature: human-associated habitat; material: faeces | place: Denmark | collected 2008/2010
GCCCGCAGAAGCCGCGCCTTGGGAAGCGCACAGTCGTATTCGACAAGCACGTCTCCGGCCTTGAAGCGTTCACCGTCGCGGAATGCAATAGCACTCACTTCACCGGGCATTTCGCTCGAAAGGAGCGCCTGCGCCTTAGCGGTTACCTGCGCGCGGAATTCGACCGCATCAGCCAATGCTGATGAGCTCGAAAGCCCTGCCGCAGGGGCCGGCGCAGCCGAGGCTGCGCCAATTGTTAAAGCTGCAGCCATCGAGCAAATTGCGCTCAGCGTATGGAGCTTTTCCATCATCATCCTCATTTCGAGCACGATTCTTACCGGCTGGCCTTCAAAGAACCGAGACTTTCCCAGGGCATGCCGGAAACGAGACGGACGGCCGCTCCGCCCTCCTGCGCAGCCGCAGCAACTTCCGGGTTGAGGCGGTAGCTCGCAGACGCTTCCTTATAGTCGCCCACGCCGTCCTTCAAGGCCTGCGTACCGTAAAGCCCCTGCAGCACTGCGCCGTCGGCGATGATGCGGTCCTGCGCGCCGATGGCTTCAGCGAGTCCCGAAATGGACTGATCGGCAACCTCAGCGGGTACCGTATCAAAGCCCGCGGCTTGATAGATGGCATCCTGAGCGTTAAGCATTTCGGCATAGCTCAGATCACGCGTGCGTTTGGCGAGCAGCGTCTCAACCTTCGTGCGCACCGCTTCGAGCTTCGTTTCGCTGCGGCTCTTCACGGCATTTTCAACCTGCTTGTCGATGGAATTCTGTACGCGCGAGAGTTCGTCAGCTCGACGGAAGGCCTTTTCAGCCGCAAAACGCTGATGCCAGGCAACGTGCACCTGGGAGAGAACCGTCATGCGGATGGCCTGACGACGAAGCGGAGCGAGTTCTTCGCGAAGCTCTCCGCCCTTCAGAATCTTCGGCGCAGTGAAGAGGCTCATCAGGTTCCAGCTCACCTGGGTGCCCACGTCCGCCCAGTCATTGTTCGCCAAATACTTATTGCTGTCGTAGTTGAGACCCGCAAAAAGCTGAACATTCGGGAAGAGCTTCAGGAGCGACATGCGGGTTTCGAGCACAGCATTGCGCGCGAGATAGCTTTCTTCGCGAATCTCAGGGCGGCGCACCATGGCGAGCACTTCGAGGTCACTGAGCTTATAGGGCACGGCCGGAACGGCCTCAGCATCCGTCGAGGGAACGGCGAGCTGGAACGGCGTCCCCGGCTGCAGGTTCATGAGGGTCGCGAGCTTGGCTTTGCTCTTCACCAATTCGTCTTCGAGCGTTTCGAGCTGACGAACCATGTTGAGAAGGTCACGCTGGTAGCGAAGCGCATCGAGCGGCTTCACGAGGCCGCGGCCGCCCGCTTCCTTGGACTGAGCCAGAGCCTTCGAAGCGTCGTCGAGCGCATCAGCAACTTCGTCGCGCAGACGCTCAGCGCTGACGGCCGAGAGCCAGGCCGCACGGGTCTGACGGGCGATATCGGCCACCACGCGGCGGCGGCGTTCTTCGGAGGCATAGGACTTGTTGGTCGAAGCTTGGGCTTCAAAGTAGCTCAGACCGAAATCGAGCACATTCCAGGAGAGCTCCAGATCGGCCGTCCTGCCGTCGCGTTCGCTGCTCTTAGAAGGCACGAGCGACTCCTTGCCGGTTGCAAGCGATTCGCTCGAGCTTGCGAGCTCGTTGGAGCGGTCGCGATACCCTGCCGACGCCGTGAGCTTCGGCAAGAGGCTCATGCTCTGCACATCAGCGATGTTTTCCTGCACCGCACGCTCCATCATGGCCAGGCGGTGTTCGAGGTTGTACTTGAGCGCACGGGCAACAGCCTCTTCCATCGTAATGGGAGCCGTGACGGGTTCCTGCGCAGCGAACATCAGCTGCTGGTCGACATTGGCAAGACGCATAAGATCGTCGCTCGAAAGCTTTTCGGGCGCGATGACCGAGCAGCCGGCGAGCATCAGCGCTGCGGCGACGGACGTAGAAACAAGAGTAAGGCGGATCATCCGAGAGGCTTTCATCTGAGACATGATTGGAAATCCTGAAATAGGCAAGAGAATGAGTAGGTTCGGCGGCACGGACTGCCAGAGTGAGCGTCCGTGCCGAATAAGTGAGTTGTCAGCGATCAGCTCGCAGCGAGATCATCGGATTTGGCAAAGATGCCTTCGCGGGCATAGACCGTATGGCGTTCAATGGCAGCGGTGAGACTCGTGTCAGCGACCTCGCTCTGCTCGGGCGTCTCTGCGTCGAGCAGCGCGGCTAAACCCTTTTGAGCAACGTCATTCAAGTCAGCTGACGGCAATTCCGCTGCACTCTCATTGAGCGTCACGCGTGCTGCGGATTTGTCTGAGCGCTCGACCTTTTCAACAGCGCGCTCTACCGCCCGGTCACGGCGAACCTCTTCGGTATGAAGCTTGGCGTCGCGTTCATCATCGACGGTCTGCTTATAAAGCGCGAAGAGGCGCTCTGAGGCCGAGGGTTCTTCCAGAGGCGCAGCCGGCTTGCCGAAGATCGGTTCGAAGACCGGGTGATCCGCCGCCAGTACCGTAGGTCTGAAGTCCTCGCGCTCGAGCCCTCGTCCGAGTCCCGTGTCGCGCAGAAGGTCAAGACCGCGGCCAAATGCCGGGTTGGCAACGCCCGCATCCGCACTGGTGACGGGCGCAATTTGCGTCCCGATCCAAATGGTGCGGGTGGTCGAAGCGCCATAGGCATCCGTGGCCTTCACCGTCACCGCCAAGCCGTTTTCGAAATTCGCGTCCGCCTTTAAGATGCCGGTATCGGCATCAAAAGAGACACCCTCAGGGAGTTCTGCGGGTTCGGTGATCTCCACTCTGAATCCGTCGCCCTCGGCATCCTTGAAGAGCGTATTGAGATCAGCTCTGATCCCGCCGGCCGTATCGCCGAAGACCGCCGGCAGCCCTTCATGAGTCGATCCCGCGCCGACAAACTCGGGCGCGGAATTGGTGCGAACACCCACCGTCACTTCGAACGTATTCGAAAGGCCGTAGCTGTCCGTCGCGGCAATCGTGAGCTTAAAGGGTTCAGTCACCGTCGCCGTGCCGTAGATGCGGCCCGTGTCAGCATCAAAGCTCAGCCCGCTGTTATCGGGCAGCCCGTCAACCCTGAAGGTCAAATCGTCGCCATCAGGATCCTTGATGAAGTCCTTGAGCTCAAACGAATTATTGCCCCCGACCACAACGCTCGGAGCGGTATCCGGTACAGCCTGCGGGGCTTGATTGCCGCGAACAGTGAGCTTAAAGGTGTACTCCACCGGAGCATTCTTGCCGTCCGAGGCCGTGATCGTCACCGAGAACGCACCGACCTCCTGAGGCGTGCCGGAAATCGTCCCTGTCTTTGCGTCGATAGTCAGACCATCGGGGAGCCCCTTCACTGCCGTGAAGGTCAGCTCATCGGCCTCATTCGGGTCTTTGAACCAATCCTTGACACTGAAGTTCGTCTCGTGATTGAAGACGACTTCGGGCACCTTGACATTTCCATCAACAACGACCGGCGGCTGATTTTCCATGATGGTCAGCGTGACATCACGGCTCGCCGTCAGACCGCTCTCGTCTGTCGCAGTGATTCGCAGCTGATAGGCACCCGTCTTCGAAACCGTGCCGGAGAGTTTGCCATTCTCAAACTTCAGCCCCAGCTTCTGAAGACCATTTTCGACAACGTTCCCGTTCTCATCGAGGAGTTCCACGGTGACGGTCGCCACTTTGACGTCATCCGTAAAGAGGTCTGAGGGCAGCGTAATAGAACCCGCTGAACCGCCGAGCGCAACATCCAAGGTACCGCTCAAAGCGTAGTCCGGATACTTCGTTTCGTTAAATTCGGGACCATCGTTAATCTGCAGCGTCACCGCATTGTCAATCAGCAGCGAATCGCTGCTGCCGCTCGAGGACGTAAAGCCAATGCTTAAATCGACCGACAGATCTGCACCTGGCTCAGCACCCGAGGCGGTGAAGGTGATTGCCTTCAAAAGCGCCTCGGCTTTGTCTGCATCAACGCCCTGCTCGAGTGTGATGGAAAGCGTTCCTTCGCGGGCAGACCATGCACCGAGCTTCACGTCACCGCTGTAGACGTAGCCGTCATCCTTGAGCGTCAGACCAGAATCTGCACTGAGCCCAAAGGTGCCGTTCGGATAGTCGACATTTACCGTGATCGAAGCCGCGTGTCCAAGGATGGAATCTTTGATGCCCGAGAAATCAACATTCGCGAGAAAGTCGGTCGGCTGCTCGGGATCCGGGACATGAATGGTCTCTTCGTCGGGCGTCTCAATAGAGCCGTCAGTGGCTTTGACGCTGAAGATCTGAGCGTCGGACTTGCCGACATTGTCAATCATGGTGACCTTCAGCACGACTTCACCGGCAACGTCGGACGGCACGTCATATTTCACCGCCCCAAGCACCGTGTTGAAGACATCGTGATTGAGCGACCCCGTGAATGTAATCGTCAGCTTGCCGCCCTCGACACTGTAAGAACCGAGTTGAGTGCCGTCAGCTCCGGTAATTACTCCGTCCGCAAAGGTATATCCAATAGTCTTGGCAAAACTAAAGCCGTCAGAGGCATTCGCCCCGCCGTTGCGCTCGATCGTAATGCTGAAGTCTTGGTAATCCTCAACATCCGCATCGACGCCAGACAGATATTTGCCTACTTCGGCGGAATTGCCGGTGTAGGGAATCTGAGGCAATGCCGACGCAGAATAAACGCCCTGAGATCCACTGTTAAAGTAGATGTTTTTACCGTCTGAAGAAACAATAAATTTCCCAAAACCTTCTGTACCTGCATCAATGGATCCGGCTTTTGTCAAGAATCCAGAAAGTGCATCTACAGTATATTCAACCATCTTTCCATCCTCAGTTGAGGCAAACAGAAGCTTGCCGTCGGAGGAAAGATGCATTTCTTGAATACTGATCGATTCACCTTCGAATCCATAATCCGCACCAACAGTTAGGGACTGCACGAGAGTCAACGTACCGTCATCATTTTTCTCAAAAGTCAGTACGTAGCGGCTCCCAATGGCAGATGCGGAGTAAACGTAGAGATGTTGACCATCCGCCGATGAAACAACGCTTCCAACCTTCCACAGCATAAATTCATCATCGACTTTGACCCCAGACTCATCCGCATTGATGGTCTCGTAATTCAATGATTGAACAAGATTAAGCGATCCGCCTTCACCCACTGCGACAACGGCAATTCCGCTCTTATCGCCCATACTGTCTTTTTGAACATATATGGATTTGCCATCACCGGAAAATTTAATGGCCGTTAGATTCTGATCCGCAAAATTCATTTCATCCCGCGTGAACTGCGAGATCAATTTCAAACTGCCGTCAGCATCAACTGTATAAAGGTACAAAGTATCTTCGGTGAGCGCCGCAAAGTACTTGCCGGAAGGATCTAAGGAGATGTCCTGCCACGAATCAGACTCAGAGGTCAGATCAATGCCTTCAATAGGAGACCAAGTCCCGTCGGCATCTGCCATGAATCCATGAACGCCTATAACAAAAGAGTTTTCACCGGAAATTGCCTTGACATAAACAGAGCTGCCGTCGGCGGAAACAACGATGCTCCCAGGATATCCCCCTGGCGATGATCCAAGTTCAAAAGCGTTTTTGAGTGTTAATGCGCCATCATCACCGCGGCTGTAAATGTAGAACGTGTACGTCCCGGAGCCATCGCTGCCGGAAGACGACATCACGAAAACCGTCTTGCCGTCCGGCGTCTGTGCTAGATCGTTGACGTAATAATCAGCCCCTGTTATGACGCCGTCATGCATGAAGATTGTGTCTGAGGTTTCAGGCGCATCAACACTTACATCCGGATCGACGCTGAGATGCACACGAATAGTCGCCGTGACATCATCAATAATTGATGAATCAGCCCCGCCGTTATCGGTGCCGCCGTTATCGGTCACTTTAGTCAGAGCGAAAACACGCTCACTAACCTGAGCCTCGGCATTCTCGTTGACATATGTCATCGAATTGACAACGTTTTGAGCGGCCCCAGTCTTAATGCCACCATCAAAACTAATGGTCAGCACGCCTTTTCCGTCAGCGACTACATACTGATAGGCGTATCCGCTCTTCGTAGTGCCGTCTGATGAGCTATTCAGAGGAATACGCACTCCGTCGACCACCCAATATTCACCTTCAGCAAAATCACCCGAAGCCGTGAGCTCCATCGAGGATACTTTCTGATTGAGTTCACCGACATTGATCGCCACATCTTTGAAGATAGGCGATGACATGCCTGTCGTGTTGTAATACTCATTTTCTACAGCAGAAGAACCGGATGCTGAAGGAGCCTGATTGGCAGAGAATTCGTATTGAATCGTTTTCTCAACGGATTGGTCTTTATCCGTTACGGTCGTCTTGACGGAAACGCTGCCGTCTGCAGCTGCAGACTGGACTGTAAAGGAAACCTGCTTGACAACTGCGGCCACATCGGCTGTTGTTGCGCCATCCTTAAATGTCAGAACGATTTTCCCATCAGCTTTCTCAACCGCAGCAATCGTACGGTCTCCGTTCTTGATGACGCCATTTTCGAGCGTATAACCGTCTGCTCCCGTCCATTCAAACGCTGTTGAAGGTTTGGCTTCATCATTCGTTTCGAAGGTGACAGAAACGTTACCGTAGTTGCCGCTGCCGGAATTGGCAGCATCGCGATCGGCATCGGTAATGGAAAGCGACCCGCCGACATTAACCGACTCCCCTAAGGTAGCGTTATGAACTTCCGCCTCTTCATAAGAAAGCACCTGTCCGCCCGCGGCAATCCCAACCTTTCCTGAGTCAAACACAACGAGTCCGGCTGCATCACCACCTACTGCAGGTGTTGTTTTAATCGGGGTAAGACCTTCTTGCGTCACGCGAAATTCTGAAAGCGTCCCAGAGTCATTGCTTGAAAGGACATAAAGACGATCTCCAGCTGGAGAGAGCGCAATATCCACAACGTTAGAACTATCAGTTTCCGCTATTTTAGAAAAAGTTTTTTCAGCAAAATTAGCCTGATAAATTTGAATCTTACCGCCAAATTGAACAGCTATTAGCCCGTTATCTGATGCCGTAATATTAAGAACACCATCACCCTCTTCTATTCCATCAAGATCTTGAGTGAATAACTCTTCACCGTCAGCACCATATACTTTAAGTTCTGGGCCATAGGCAAACTCATGATTGCGGAATTTAATGACATAGTCTCCGCAGCTGACAAAATCCATTGAAGCATTTTCGCCAATATCCGAATCGTTCCATTGACCGTTCTCATAAGATATTTTTGTACCGCCGTATGAACTCCCCCAACCATAATCAGCAAAATAGCCGATATAACAGGTAGTACCATCAGAACTTACAGCAATTGATGTGCCAGTTCCTGATATTTCCTTTTGACCTTCAGTGGTTAAATCACCATTATCTGCCACTTGGAAACGAAATACATTATTCCCGCTCACAGCATAAAGGACACGGCCATCAGCGCTAGATGCAATATCCGTAATGCTTCCAAGCCCATCAACACTTGAATGATCAAAAGTCTGCAGATAAGAAAGCTTCCCATCAGTCACTTTAAAGACAGCAATATCGCCGTCTTTGTCGCCTACAAAGGCAAAATTCCCGTTGTCTGACAGAAAGATCTTTGTGGCATTCTCGATGCCGGGTGCATTTGTAAGACCGGACAGTTCTGTTCCGCCAACATTCACTTCCGGCGCAAAGTTATAGCTGCTCTCGATTTTCACGGTTCGATCTATATCCAGATCAGCCGTGCCTCCATCATTCATATAAGAAAGCGCATCGATCTTGACGGTCACATCCGCTGAAGTTTGGGCAGTGCCGTCTGCAACCTTCAGTGCAAGACCGTCAATAAGCGTTTGGAGCTGGTCAGCATTCTGAGTAGACCCGATTTTGATGACCACCGTTGCCGTGCCGTCCGCACCGACCGTCACCGTTGCATAGCGGTCAGCGTCTGGATCACCGATCTGAACCTTGTTGCCCTGCGTGAGGAGTACTTCCTTTCCATCAACAATAAGGGCCAGTCCTTTGCCGCTTTCAGAAACCTGAAGCGTCAGCGAGTCGTAAGTCTTACCGTCAGCAAGCGGCTCAACCTGGACATTGCCGAAGAGATCGACCTGAGCACCCGGATTGCCGTTTTGATCCACGGTGATGTCGCCAGCGGAAGGATCCGCTGAAACTGGCGGATTGGCATCCGCCTGAGCATCCGCCGCCACTTCTGCCGCCGTTGCCGCAGCCGCCGCGTCAAACATCATTCGCGGCTCAAGCGCAAGCTCAAGGCTTCCGTAGGAGAGATTCGCTGTAGTCATTTTGTGCTTCTTCCCTTTTGGGTTGGGTTTCAAACTTATTCGATGAGCCGCGCAAAGCTGCTCTTACTTTCAAGATCCGATGCAATACGCTTCAATCCGTCGATCACCGTCTCTTTGCCTTCTGCGAAGCTCGTTGTCTGAACTTCAGACACATCGCCGGAATTGCGTCCGCAGGCCAGGAGCGTGGGCTTAAGCTCGTTGTAGCGGCGAAGCCCGGATTCATTTGTTGAGGGCGGAACGATGAGCATGTAGAAATAGAAGTCCTGATGCGACTTGAAGCTGTCGCACAAATCTTCAATTCGCTGCCGGACAAAATCTCGGTCTCCGGTATCGGCATAGCCGCCCAAGCTCTCAAGATCGAGATAAAAGTTGTTGGCATCCATGTCGATGTCAATCAGCGGACCATTCAAATTGGCCAGCATGACGATCGCCTTGACGGTGGACTTGCCGTCTTCGCTGAAGTCACGCGGGTGGTCGAGATCTCCCCAGCCGTCAATACCGCGGAACCCCGGCGAAAGCGCCATTGCTCCCCATCCCATTGCAATATTCATGTTGATGGCGTGATTGATTTCTTCATGATCGCCAATCATTTTTTGCAGACGTGCCGTAAATTTTTCACGCTCATCCGTGAGCGGCAGGAGTGCTGTGAGCGGCACTGTCCCGTCAGCCGCAATCCAGCGCTGATCTGTTGGTCCCGTTAATCCGTTGCCCGCAGAAGGAATCACCGGTCCCCGCCACGTGATGTAGGGCCACCCGCCGGGATAGTTCGACATAATGCAGTTGCCGCCGTAACAGGTTTCAGCGCTGATTTCAAAAGATCCTCCCGGCGGTTCAGTCCAATCGAAGAGTTCCCCGCCGCGCATTCCCCGACGAACATGAAGAATCTTCTTGCGGACATCGGGCATATCGGGAGAGGCCAAATTAGAGACACCCGCCCCCTGTTTGATATAGCGGAACCACTGCGGCTCAATTCGATCCGGCAGCGCCCAGCTGCGAATACGCGAAACACCCTTGGCATCGTCCCAAACATTGACGCCGTCTGAATAAGGCACTAAGGCCATCCAGCGGTCAGCCCGTCCGTCAATGACTTCGTCATAAAAGGCCTCGCCGATGTCGCGGATCGCCTGCATGTCTCGCTGCGTCTCATTGATCGTGGAGGGGACAACCAAAGCAATTTCAAGCGGGTTGTAAATCGCCACCGCAGCACTTGCCACCTCAACGGTCTTCCCCGGACCGCCTAAAAGTGACGGCAGCGCCCGAAAGCTTGCCGAGACTCGATACCCTTCATAGTCGTTCCAGGTCACCGGCTCTACCGCAACGCTCAAGTCACGCGAGAGCTGCTCTTTATCCAAACCCAGATTGACGGCAACATAGCGCTGAGCCATCCCCAGCACATCCGTCTCGGAGTCCTTCGCCGCCTCCATCGCCACAGCCTGTGCAGCCGCATCAGTCGCCTGCTTGAGGCGAGCCCCGTCGGCACTCACGCGCGTTGCGTCCACCACAAAGGCCGTGAGCGCAATGCCGCCGATCAGGAAAAAGACCACATTGACCGCAGCCGAACCGGATTCTTCACGGAGAACACGGGCCAAAAGCGACTGGGCACGTTTGCAAAGAAGAGAAATCATGCGTTGCTCCCTTCGCCATCATCGTCCGACGGCATCAGATTTTCTTCTTCAAGCGCTTCGTCGAGCTTGATTTCGCGGTTGTTGGAGCGGTAGATGTTCTCCACCTGAATCACTCGGGGAAGACGCAGGTGCTTGCCCAATTCAAAGCCTGCCGTACGGCGGCAGACATCCACCACAATCATCGACATCGTGCTGCCGTCCACATCGCTCTCGTCATTGCCTTCGCCGGAATTTTCCGGCGGATCCACCGGCAGTTCGCCCGTGAAGTACTTCCCCTCGACATTGAGTTCGCAGAGCATCGCCCCGTCGCCGCGGCGAATCATCCACTGCACGGCGCCGGACTGCAGCACATTCATGATGATGACTTCGGTGTCACGGGTTTCGGTCTCGAGCGATGCGTCAACGAGCGCATTGAGCCCGTACTGCGTGAGCTTAGGCTGCTGCGCAGCATTTACAGCAATGCTGCCAGCGCCCGCCTCAAGGCGTTCCCGCTCAATGCCGATCTGGTGCATATCCGAAAGAATCACGGCAGTGCTCACCAAAAATGTGATGCCGAGCGCTGTTTCTACAGCAATCGACCCGGATTCACGACGCAGTCCGACTACGGCCGAAGCAATCATCTTGAAATAGGAACTCTTATTCATTTCACGTCCCTTCACTTTCTTCAATGCGGGGGTAGTAAGCGATGACGCGTTCGTAGCGATAAGTGAAATCTTTTCGGTTCGTCAGAATGAGGCGCGGAAGCGGCGTAATGAAGTCCTTGGAGATCACGACGACAACCTTCCAGGCGGGATAGCTGCTGTCCGCTTCTGCGGTGCCTTCCTCATCGTCCTGGCCTGCGCCGTTTGTTCCGCCCGGGTTGCCGAGCGCGTCCAGCGACTCATAGGCCTCAACGGTTACGCGGGAGACATTCGAGGGCTTGAGGTAGCCAAATGAATAGGCCGCAATACCCTGACGAATGTCATTTTCGGCGGACGCCCCCAGCTCACCGGCATCGCGAAAGCGCAGAAGCGCGCTCGAGACTGCGCTTTCACCAACCTGAATCGTGAGCGCCATATTGGCAAATTCCACAATGATGAAGAACGCCGCCAGAATCACCGGAAAAGCAAAAGCCGTCTCAACCGCGGAGACGCCGCGACCGTCGCGCAGGAAAGCACGGCCGGCGGTAAAGATTCGCGAACGGAAGATCCCGACTGTCATTTAGGGCTGACTCCCGTTTTGACCAGCGCTGCCCTTTTTCAGCGCCTCAAGCGCAGCTGCGGCTTCGGGGCTGCCCTTCGGGAACGTCTGGGCATGGGAAGAAAGACCGGCAGCGTCCTTTGTTTCGATCGTCTTCACGGGCTCAACGACAAGCGGAACTTCATAGCCGTAGTCCGAATCATCCGAAGATTTCGGGCGAATTTCGATCATCTTCTCGGCCGCCCGCAGGCACTCATCGGCGAGCGTAGATTCGCCGGCATCAATGCGGCTTTTCATGGCGGCAAACTTTTTGAGGGCATCCTCGGCCTGTTCATTCGTCATGAAGCTCTGGAGCGTTTCGCGCGAACGATCTGCCGACCCCGTCATAAACTGGACAAAGGCGAGATTCATTTTGGGGGTCAGTATGCCGGAAGCGTCCGACGAGCTGAAGTTCTCAGCGTCGCCGAGCACCTTCAAGGCCCCCTTGGCATCGTTCATGCCGAGTTTGGCGAGCGCCAAATTGTTAAGCACCTGCACGTTCGTCGGTGACTGGGCAAGCGCCTTGTCAAAGTACTTGACGGCTTCCTCGTGCTCACCCGCAGCATCGAGAACAATGCCGTAAGCATTGAGCGCAGAAACGTTCTTGTCGTCGAGCTCAACGGCCCGCGCGAGTGCGCTTCGCGCATCGCTCATGCGGGCTGAAGCCATATAAGCACGGCCTAAACCAGTGAGGAGCCCCGCTTCTTCAGCCGGAGCAAATTTCACTTTTTCAGCTTCTGCAAGGGCTTTGGTTCTGGTAAACAAAGTCAAGGTAGCTCGCGGCGGTTCAATGAGCGACGCGATCCCTGCATATTCCAAAAGGGTCTTAGCATCCATGCCGCCTCGGCGGTCGAGTTCAGCATAAACGCCGAGCGCCCCTTCGTAGCGTCCCTGAGCCACCAGCATGCGCGCAAGGCGGAGCGCCGACTCACGGTCCTTTTTGGGCGCTGTTACGACTTCTGAAGGCGTGCGCTCCTTGATGGTGCGCTCAGGCATCGGGCTGTCCGACCCCGCGCCGGCGAGGGACGCACACCCCGAAAGCATCAGCGCAGCTGCCGAAAAGGCAAAGAGCATAGCGGCCTTCATGGCCGGATGCGGGCGTCGGCAGGAACTGTGAACAGAAGTAGTCATGATCGAAAAAAATCAGGTGAGGAGACTGCGGATGACGCGCATCAGTGCGGGTGCGGCCACGATCGCTACGACGGGCGGCAGAATCAATGTCATCAGCGGCAAAGAGAGACGGGCGGGGAGCTTCCCGGCACGTTCTTCGAGCGTCAAAATCAAGGTCGACCGAGATTCGGCGGCAATGTTGTGGAGCGCCTGCGCCAGAGGCGTACCGAACTGTTCGGCTTGAATAAGCGTTGAAACCATGCCTTCAATAGACGGCACGCGCGTACGCTCGGCGAGATTGCGCAGCGCCGCTGAACGCTCGGGCATGATTTCAAGTTCGGCATTGGTGAGTGCGAGTTCATGAGCGAGAATCGGTGCGGAAAGTTCCAGTTCTCTCGACACCACCTTCACAATGCGCGTAAAGGGAAGGCCGGCCTCGGCGCAGATCACCATGAGGTCAAGGGCGTCGGGCATGCTGCGCTCAAGCGCCGTATAGCGCCGTGCGGCCATCGACTTCAAAACCCATTCCGGCAGAATACCGCCCGCAAAGTAACCTGCCCCCATGAGCGCGATGGTGCCGATGCTTCGCTCCTGAGTGCCGAAAAAGAGCGCGGCCGCAATGCCGAGTCCGAGCAGCGTTTTGAGGAGCAAAAAGACGCCGAGCGAACCCGGGCGCGCGAAACCGGCTTGGGCGAGGAGGAGCGCCGTTGTCTCACGGCTCTTGTCATTCCCGGCGAGCTTCAGCCCAAAGCGAGCGGCCGGCTGAATCCATTCCGGCAGCGGCTCCCTCGCCCCCCCCCTGTGCGGGGGCGCAGGACTTTCCGGCAGCGGCCCGATGCCGCCCGCCTGATGCGGATGCGCAGCCGCTTCTTCATCAATGGTGCCCGCCAATCGATCTTCAAGTGCCTCAGCATCTTGTTGGGAGCGCAGCGCAAACACAAAGACGACAATAGAGAGGAGCGCGAGCGCAAAAAAGATAATCCATGTAGTCATGACTCGAGCCTCACTGAATGCGGCGAACCATCAGCCAGGTCACAAAAAGCCCGGCAGCAACGCTCGCGGCAGCGTAGCCGAGCACTTTGAGGCCGGTCGGATCGGTAACGAGGAACTGAAAGTCCTGCGGCGCCTGGATGTACTGATAAATGAGCACGCCGGGCACGAGACAGGCGACGATCTTGATCGAAGCGCGAGCCTCGGATGTTTTGGCCTGCACCTTGAGTGCAAGCTCCGCGCGCTCGCGAAGCGTGGCCGCCAAGCGCTCGAGCGTGTCGGCCAGACGGCCGCCCGACTCCTGACTGATGATCACGATGACGGCGAAAAAGCGGTATTCGGGCAGCGGCACGCGGTGCGCTGATTCCTGAAGCACCTGCTTCAAGGGGGCGCCCAGACGCAGCCACCGGTCGATGGTGCGAAGTTCTTCCGAGAGCGCGCCGCGCAGGTTCTGTGCGGCGAGTCCGAAGGCGGTCTGAGCCGGCACGCCGGCGCGGCAAATTCGCGCGATGGAGTCAATCGCTTCCGGAAGCGATTTGCCGAGGTCTTCGGTCCATTCACCCATGGCGCGCAGATATAGGAGCGCCGCCGCAGAGGCGAAAAGCGCTGCGCCTCCGAAAAATGCGATCAGGAACGGATAGTCCGTCATGCGGCCCACCAGTGCGGCTGCCGTGAAGGAAAGAGCTCCAAGCACCAATACGCGAAGGCGCAGGTTCTTGGTCCAGCCGAGCAGTTCCAGTCCCTTCTGAATGCGCACGATGCGGGCATGGAGCTTCGGGAAATGCCCGTGATAGTCGTCAAGCCCCATCAGCACGGATTCATCGGGATATTCAACCGGCGCAACGCTTTTGGCTTCCTCCTCAACCTGCGTCAAAAGCTCAGTGAGTCTTTCGCGAACCATTTCTTCGCGGCGTGCGCGGTTCGTAAAGGCACGAAGTCCCAGCACGCCCAAAAGTACGAAGAGGAACACCAAAATCGTGAAAAGATTAAGCATGAGCTTTGTCCTCTCAATTGCCGCCGAAGAGATGTGCGCGGTCCTGATAGAACTTCGGGCGCAGCCCCGTATTGACGAATTCGCCTACGATCCGTCCGTCGGCAGAGATGGATTTGATGCGGTAGTTGTAGAGTTCCTGCGTCTGGATGACGTCCTCTTCCATGCCGCAGACTTCAACGATCGACACCACACGGCGCTTGCCGTCGCGCATGCGTTCAATCTGCACGACCATATTCACCGCGCCGCCGATCTGACGGCGGATGGCATTGAGCGGGAGCTGCAGATTGGCCATCAGCACCATGTTCTCCAGACGGATCAGGGCGTCGCGCGCATTATTGGCGTGCACCGTGCAAAGCGAGCCGTCATGACCGGTGTTCATGGCTTGGAGCATGTCAAAGCACTCGCCGCCGCGAACTTCGCCCAAGATGATGCGGTCCGGACGCATACGAAGCGCGTTCTTAACAAGATCGCGCTGGGTGATCTGTCCGCCGCCTTCAATGCTTTCGGGACGGGTTTCCAGACGCACAATGTCTTCCTGATTGAGCTGCAGTTCGGCCGCATCCTCAATCGTCACCACGCGCTCCTTCTGCCCGATCTTGAAGGACAAGGCATTGAGCAGCGTTGTTTTGCCCGCGCCCGTGCCGCCTGAAACGACGATATTGAGGCGCGCCATCACAGCGCGGGAAAGGAGCTCCACCATTTCCTTGGTGAGTGCGCCGCCCTCGGAGAGTTCTTCCAAATTGCGCTTATGCTTGCTGAATTTGCGGATTGAAATGGATGTGCCGTCAAGCGCCAGCGGCTTCGTAACAACATTGACGCGGCTGCCGTCTGCCAGACGAGCATCGACCATCGGATTGGCTTCATCAATGCGGCGGCCGACGCGCGCAGCAATGCGCTGCGCAATATTGAAGACGTGCTCTTCATCAATAAAGGTAATGGGCGTCAGTTCAAGTTTGCCGAAGCGCTCGACAAACACCTTATCCGCGCCGTTGACGAGAATATCCGTAACGGTTTCATCAGCGAGCAGCGGCTCGATCGGCCCGATGCCGAGCATTTCGTCGAGCATCTGCGCGCTGATGGCCTGTTCTTCAGCGGCCGTCAGCTGAAACCGGTTCTGGTCGCAGATCTCACGAATGAGCTGAGCGACTTGTTCTGCGAGATTTTCCCGGCTGGTCGTCGCCGCCTTCATTGGGTCAATCTGCGCAAACACTTGATCGTGAATCGTGCGGCGCACGCGGGCAAGTTCTGCCGAAGCCTGTGCCTGAGCCTGAGGCGCCGCAGCAGCGCTCTGCGGCATGGAACGCATGCCGGGGCGGCGCACGGCTGCACTCCCAGCGTTTGAGGCGGCAGCAAACGACGGCCGGCTCGGCATCGCGGCGGGCGGCGTCTCGGCGCCAGGCTGCGCAGCGCCGATGAGAGCCGCATCCTGCCGAACGTCTTGAGCTGGGCGCGGCGCAGGGGCAGCGGCCGGAATGGGTCGACGAGTACCAACGAGCATCTTCACTATTCTCCAAACGGTCTCTTTTCTTGAGGACGGCAGCCGCTCATCAAGCCGCAGCCTTGGCGGAATCCTTGCTTCCGGTGAGCTTCAAAAGCTTGAGCAGCTTCATGACAGTCGGGAAATACCGCTCTGCAAAACCCGGAGTCGTCGAGTGCGCGCCTGCGCGCCCGAGCAGTCCGCAGGCGAGCCCTTCAATGCTGCGGGCAAAGGCTGGAGCCGCCTGCGAAGTGAGCGCTCCCTGCAGGAGACTTGCGTCAAGGACCGTCCCGGCATTGGGCAGTTCAAAGTCCACCTTGACGCCGAGGAAGTTTTCAAACTCTTCACGCGTCAGCACGGGCTTGCTGCGCTTGCCCGCACCGGCTCGGCAATGATTGGCCACCAAGAAGCGGCGCTGACCGGGCTGCGGCGCACCGAGTTCAGCGAGCAAAATCTTCGCCGCGCGGGCGTTTGAAACCGTGTAGTCGATGAGAATCACGCAGACATCGGCGTTCTTCAGAATTTCTGCGCTCCCCGCAGGGCGATGCGACGGGATATCCCAAATCGAAACAGAAAAGAGTTCGCAAAGCGCACCGCCCAACTGAAGGAGGAGCTGCGGATCAACCGGCGTTTCCGGACCGGGACGCTGAGCAAGGAGCGACAGGCGCTTCTTTTCACCGTCTGCGAGCACCGTGCGGGCAATGAGGCGATAGTCGATTTCAGCGGCCGAAAGAATGCCGGCCAAGCCGTTGTCGGCCTTGAGACCGAGGAGTAGCGCGAGGTCACCTTTGCGGCGATCGAAATCAACGAGGAGCGTCGGATATTTGGCAGCCTCTGCAATCCAGCGCCCCAAAAGCGCCGCTACGGTACTCGTACCCGCTCCGCCAGCAGCACCCGTCACCGCAATGGTCTGTCCGACCCGCACGCTTGAAGCATCCGGCATACCGAGCCAGCGATCGCTGTCGGCACGGTTGAGGAGCTCCACCACCAAAGCATCTGCCACCGGCGAAACCAGATAGTCAAATGCACCGGCAGAGAGGAGCGAACGGTAAAGTTCAACATTTTCTTCTGCGCCTACTGCCACAATGCGGCAGCCCGGGCCCGCCAAGGCGGCCAAATCTGCTAAGGCCGGCACTGGGAAAGGCGAAGCAGAAATATCAACAATCAAGAGCCCCGGGGCGTCATGCTGCGTGAGCCAGGCCTGAGCTTCGTCGATGCCGCCCTTCTGAGCGGCTGTACAGCTGCGCCCGAGCCGAGCGAATACGTCGGTGAACTGCTTCAGATCGCCTTCGCGGCAAAACACCGCGGTCGTGATGCCCTCGACGGAGGCATTGTTTTCGTTTTCCTTATCCACGATCAATCCTCCTGGCTGAAGTCGATGTCGATCAGGTCTTCCTGATCACCCGTCTGATATTTCTGTACGGCCAGATTGCTGGCCGTGCCGTCAGCGCCTTCAAGCGCACGCGGACGCAGGAGATCCTTCGGATCGCTCACCATCATGGCGATGTTGGCGTTGTTGGCGCAGCCCAACGTGCCGACGGCCTCGTAAGGCTCAATCGTCCAGCGAGTCGGATCGGCCACCTCGCACTCCGGCGCATGCACAACGTAGGCTTCGCTGATGAGCTCCAAGTCCCAGCTCACGCGGCGGTCCGGAAAGTCGCGCTTGCCGGTTTTTTCATTTACATAGACGGCAAGCTTGGGTTCCTGAGCGCCCGCTTCTTCGAGCGCTTCGGCCAATCGGCGAGCGAGCTTTTCGCCTCGCTCGGAGAGCGGTACGACGGTGAGCACCTGACGGCGGATCGGTCCCTGCGACAAGAGGAACTTGTTGGCAGACTCGATCGACTCATCGGTGAGACCCGAACCGTTTGCCGAAGCACGAAGGTAGAGCGACTTCGCCTGAACCTTCATGGAGAGCGCCTCGTCTCTCGTCTGAGCAAAATTCGAGGAACGCACACGGCCAACGGTCTTGGTCTCAAGCCCTTCAACCGCACGGTACCCTGCTTCGGCTTTGTCAAAGGCGTAGCCGCCCGCCGTCTGAACCGCATTGCCCATGTAGCTCAAACTTTCACAGCCCGTAAGCGTTGCGATCAAGGCAATGCTCAGGAGCGCTGCCGTGCCTTTGCGCGCCTGAGTCTTCAGACTGAAGCGGCGCTGATTGTTGTTGTGTGTCATATCTTTCATCCGCATCCGTTTCAATTAGAAGAGGTAGCCGATTGAAGCCTGACGCGGTGCATAAGCGTCAACGGCATTGATGCCGCGTCCCGGCACGCGCAGATCGCCCGAAGAAACCGGGTCGACGATATTGGCGGTGAGCAGAATCACGAGTTCGCTGTCTTCGACCTGCGTCTGTTCGTATTCAAAAAGACGGCCGACGAAGGGAAGGTTGCGAAGTCCCGGCACACCGTTCACGGTCTGCGATGATTCGCTGCGAAGCATGCCGGCCAAGGCAAAGCTCTGGCCGCTCGCGAGCTCAACCGTGGTTTCTGCTCGGCGCACGCGCACCGCTGGAATCACGGAGCCTTCCGAAAGAATCACCTGCCCTTCGCTCGTAAGTTCGCTCACTTCAGGCGCCACATGGATTGCAATGCGGTTAGGCGAAAGCACCGTCGGCGTCATGCGCAGAATCACGCCCCAGGACTTGTAGTCGATGGTGATGGAATTGCCCGTAATAATCACGATCGGTACTTCGCCGCCGCTCGCAAAGGCGGCGGGCTGACCTGACATCGCCGTCAGGTTGGGTTCGGCAAGGAGCGAAGCAAAACCGGATTCGCTCATGGCATTGATGAGCACGCCCAAGGACATGCGGCCCATATTGAAGATGCCGCCGAGCGCCGCGCCCGCCGTGTTCGAATCCGGCATCAGCCCCGGAATGTTGGCATTGCCGTCCTCAAAGGAGCCGTCCGGATTAAAGTGTGAATTGTTGGAGGCATGCGTGGAGAAGAGTCCCTGCGAAGTGCCGTTGCCGAGGAAAAGCGGTCCGCGGCCGGTATTGAGCACCGCACCCCAGTTAAAGCCGAGCGAATGCGTGAGTGAACGGGATACTTCAACAACCCGCACCTGAATATTCACCTGCTGAGAAACTTCAACTTTGAGCTGATTGATGACCGGACTCGACTGACCGCCGGCGGAGCCGCCCCCGGGGCCTGCGATGCCGGTGGTCGCTATGGCGCAGTCGGCGCCCGAGATCCGCCGTGCCCCTTCGGCCATCCGGCGTGCGACCTCTTCGCTGACGGCGCCGTGGCGGGCGATGACCTCCGGGGCTACGCCCCGGATGTCGTGTTTCGAGGCGCTATGAGGTC
>OGPP01001360.1_pt1 | contig 18851 bp, 23 predicted proteins | sample 1553021 | NCBI WGS metagenome assembly OGPP01 (sample SAMEA2580217, study PRJEB22360) | human gut metagenome | biome: human gut; feature: human-associated habitat; material: faeces | place: Denmark | collected 2008/2010
AGAAAAGAGAAGAATATTGTAAGTCAATTATTGAGGAGACAGAAAATATGTCCCAGATGATAAATGACATGATTTCTATTTTTTCAGTTCAATATGAAACACCGGCATACCATTGATTAACAGCATCAGATCACCACGGCGGTCCTGCAGGACTTTTTCATGCCGAGGGAATAAAGGCTGTTCGACAATCTGATATCTGCTCGAGCCTCCCGCAATTTCCATTCGGTCATATATTTTCAGGCTGATTTCCTTACCATGATGCAGCGTATCCTTCGGATTTTTTCGAATAATCGATACCGTTTTTCCATTCATAAAACCATTTAAGGCCAGCGGTGTCCGAAGATTCTTCACCTGGTCCAGAAGTTCATCCATCTCCTCTGGAATTAATGGACATTGATTCAATCTGTCAATGTCATTATTATTATCGTAAAGGATATCCGCCCAGTTTTGGATTAACTGTTCCTCAGTAGGATGGTGAATAACCTCCTTGTCCCAGCCATTACTCTGGAGTGCAGTGATAATGGCCTGTTCAAAATCTGATTCTCTGTCAAATCCAAGCATAATTTTGCTCCTTAAAATGTGGTTTTTTAATAGATTTTGCTTTCGTTGATGAAGGGTGATAAGGCTGTCGAGATTAGCGAAATAATCCACTATTTTGTTCTGTTCCGCCTTTGTTGGAAATGGTACAACTAAATTTCTTATCTCTTCATTATGGATATGAACAACAGATTTTCCCTGTGCTTTTTTTGCCAGTTGAACTTCCATTAGATATAGAAATTGCTAAAAAAGCAGAATTAATTTCTTCATTTGGCATCACAACATTCAAATCTCCACCAAGCAAAATCCCTGGTTTATCGACGGTGGCAGCCCTTGCAATATCTTCCGCAGTTTCACCTGATGCAGGAACAATGACTTCTCCACCTTTACTGTATACAGAACCATCTTTTGCCACTACAAAAGTGTCAACATCTGAAATAGTGGTTTCATATTTTGTATATAATCTTCCATACAGAATAATTGGTGTTCCAGCCTCTATCAAATCACCTTTAGAATAGCCATTTCCTTTACTGAATTTTGCCACATCATTCAACTTACGCTGTTCCCAAGAAAAAATGTGTATATGAATTTTAAAGATTTTAACTTACTCTGATGAAGGGTGATGAGGTGGTCGATGTTACTCAAATAAGAGGCTATTTTTTTCTGCTCAGTTACCAAAGGCAATGAAATCGGTAGTATTTTAATCAGTTCAGCATTATAGCTCTGCTGTTTCGTTCCCTGAGTATAATTAAGCCCGTACTCTTCCCCGACTTTTCTATACCATTGAAATAAAAAATCCGAAGTAAGCAAATCTTTCTTTGGAAACAATGCCATACATGACTGATTGAGTGTTGTATCAAACCCAAGTAATGCGCAGTTTCCACGAGTTCCAGCCGCTTCAAGGCCTGTAATAGCCATTATAAAAGTACCCTTAGGAACTATCCGTAAATTGGCTGATTTTTGACCGTCTTCTGTTATCATTTCTATACTGTCATATACTGTTCCACGATTTAATTCTCCGCTTGACAGCCATTTTATATTTCCGTTCCAATATTCACTTTTATTTCTCGATGGAGTTTGTCCATTGTACATATCATCAAGGACTTCACCCAACTTACGCTGTTCCCAATCGTCCTCGAATCCTTTGAATCTCACCGCCGGAATTTTACGTTTTTCCATGTCTTATTCACCTCCCAGCAGCTTCTTAAATTCCATAATTCCGGCCATATCGGTGTCTGATCCGGTCAATTCGTCCAGTATTTTGATCAATTCATTCTGGGTTTTGGCAATTTCGTTTTCGATATCTTCGTAAGTGTCTGCGTATTTTTCGGACAATGCTTTCACTTTCTTTTCCAGTACTCCCAGAAGATTCTCCGGCAATTTGCTGATGCCGTCACAAATTGGATCAACCCACTTTACTATTAGAACATGATGGATATCTTTATCGGTCATGTTTTCGATCACCGTTTTTGTTTTCAGATGAAGTTCTTCCTCAGCGGACTTAATCTCACTTTTGAGTTTCTTTTCCTCGCTGTTGAGATTTTCAACTTTGGAAAGACGTTCGATCAGGGTTTTATTTTCTTCTGCATCCTGCTTTAACACCTTGATCATGGCTTTTACATTTTTTATAACAAAAGCATCGTTGCTGTCATTCAGCGCTTCGGATATGATTTCTTTTTCCTCTTCACTGCATTCTTCCAGAAGGTTCTCGTATTCGGACGGAATTTCCTGTAAACGTGCTTTCTTTGCATCTACTTCATCCATGTCTGCTTTCAGGAATATCTTCTGCGCAAACTCAAATGGAATGATGTGACCTTTCCAACCTTCCTGCACTTCCTTCTCGTTGTCACCTTTCTTTTTTACGACCATATTCGGATCAACCTGACGCACCGCGTTCATTCCTTCGGTCTGAATCAATTCCAAATCTCCCGTGATCTGCTCATACTCTGTTTTAAAAATCTGGTATGCTTCGTATTTATCCACAAGTGCAATCTGTGCAAAACGATTCAGAATCATTCCGGCTATTTCATCTTCTGCTTTGGGAATAGAAAGCTGCTCTGCACGTTCAATCAATGCCTGATCCAGTTTTTCTCCAAGATCTGAAAAGACATCCTGATAATGCTGTAAAAAAGCTTTCACGTCTGCGTTTTCCAGAATAGCCTGCTTTAAGTGTTCTGTTCGGAGCTGCACATAACCGCCCTCTCCCACAAATAATTCCTTTTTCAAGGATGGAAACAGATTCCAGTACGCATTTAACTCTGCAAGCTCTGTTTCCGGAATTCCGCCAAACATGGACGCGTAAATATCCCAGCTTTCGGCTGCTTCCGATGAATCCACGTATCTCGGAATATTTAAGTTGTAGTCATTTGCCCGGATTTCTTCTCTTGTGATGCTTCTGGAATATTTCGGAATATCCAGTCGCATAGTAACCGTATCTACAATTTTTCGGATATCGCAGGCACGAAGTTTGTTGTTCTTACCTTCTTTCTCAAAACCTTTCGATGCATCTACAATCAGCACATCTGTATTCTCCCGCTTTTGACGAAGCACCATGATAATGGTCGGAATACCGGTTCCGAAAAAGATATTTGCAGGCAGGCCAATGATCGCGTCAATATTATTCTGTTCTATCAGATTTTTTCGAATCTGCCCTTCTTCTCCGCCACGGAATAAAACGCCATGTGGGAGAACAATGGTCATAATTCCATCTGGCTTTAAGTGATAAAGATCATGGAGAAGGAAAGCGTAATCCGCTTTTGATTTTGGTGCTATTCCATAGCGGGCATAACGCGGATCATTCTCCTTGCCTTTTGGCTCCCATCTCTGAGAATATGGCGGATTGCTGACTACCGCATCCACATACAGCGGATCGTAAGTCATGGCCGGATCTGCTTCATCGAAATACGGCCAGTCATCTTCCAGCGTATCTCCGTTTCTCGTAACAATGTTATAGGGCAGAATTCCACGCATAACGAGATTCATGCGCGTCAGGTTGTAGGTATTTGCTTTCAGTTCCTGCGCGTAATAACGGATACAGTCTGGATTATCCATATATTTCGCAATTGCATGTCCAATATTGATCAGCAATGAACCGGATCCTGAAGTCGGATCGTAAATTTTCAATTCTTTTTGTCCCTTTAAATGCGCTGCAATCAATTCTGACATTAAGACAGAAACCTCATGCGGCGTATAGAATTCTCCCGCCTTTTTTCCTGCATTCGCCGCGAATTTTTCAATCAGATATTCATAAATGAAGCCCAGAACATCGTAGTCCTGTCTGCCATCCATTGGAATATCATTGATCAGCTGAATCAGATCGCTGACGGCCTTGGTCTGGCTCTTGGTATTTTCTCCCAGCTTGCTCAGTCCTGTTTCCAGCGTGTTAAAAATCCCATCAAATACCTTTTTGTGGGATGGAGAAATCAGTCTGGTAAAGGAAGACAAAGCCGTACGAACATTGTCCACGCTGAAATCAGAGCCCATGTGAATCCAGGTAGAAAACATATCCTTGTAGGCAATAAAATAGCCCAGACTCTGCTGTGATGCTTCCACGATCTCCGGGTCATCTTCATTCACATATTCCACAATATCTTCCGGCGCATAGTCGCGTTTTAAAAGCCACTGTTCCTGCTTATCGGAAAGGTATTTATAGAAAATAAAACCTAAAATGTAGTCTTTATATTCGTTCGCTTCGATTTTGGATCGCATTTTATTTGCAGACTCCCATATTTTCGCCGCAAGCTGCTGTTTGTTCACGTTAGTGTCCTCCAATGCTTAAGTTCATAACTGCTTCCATTATAAACGGAGTTCTTAATTGCCGCTACTACTTTTCTCTAGCGTAAGTAATAAATACCAACAAAAAGTTTTTGAAATCCATTTTAAAAACTTTTCATTTTCAACAAGTTTTTTAAATCAATCTTAAAAACTTTTTTCCTTATTGTTTCATTCTGCACAAAAAAGCAGAACCCGTTTGAGTCCTGCCTTTCCATTTACATCCTGAAAATATCTGCATGTGAACCTGTATCCACTAATGTCAAAGTCAAAATTTCATTTTCGATCAAATATACCAACAACCAGTCCGGTTTTACATGGCACTCTCGAAATCCCTGAAACTTACCACTTAGTCCATGGTCACGGTACTTTTCTTCTAATGTTTTACCCTGACTCAAAGTATCCACAACCTCATCCAGAAGAGATAAATCCAGTCCTCTTTTTTTCATAAGCTTATAGCTTTTCTTATAAGCAGTAGTGAATCTTACTTCGTACATCTACTCCTCCAGTACTTTTTTCAGTTCATCCATACTGGTATATCCCTTAATATTCGGATCTCGTGATATTCTTCTTGCCTCATCCATAGCATCTAATGTACTCTGGCTAAACCGCGGCATCTCTACACTAAATGGAAGACCTCCACGAAGAACACACTGATGAAGGAAAAGATTTACCGCACTTGACATATCAAGGCCAAGGCTGCTAAATAAATCCATTGCCTGCTTCTTAATATCTGCATCAATACGAATCTGTGTTGGCGTTGTTGCCATATTAATCACCACCTTCCGTCTTTATATTATTCTTTTTAGTATACAATGTCAATCTTTTCATCAATAAAATGTGTTAATCAAAAGAGCCGGCCTCATTCAGCCAGCTCTTTTCTCCACACACAGTTCATTCCATCTATTTCATCAACGGGATCTGATACTTTACCTTCCGGTAAATCTTCCATCCCAGCACGGCCGGGATTCCGATGACCATAGCCAGGGTAGATACTCCTCCGATAATCGCATACACAATTAAAATCAATACTGTCAGCATGTTTCCTTCCCCTTTCTGTTTGTCCTGCTCATAAATTACAGGAAATATGGTTTGTGCAGCGCATGGGCTGTAACAAAAATATTTCCTCTCGTATTTTATACAAGGTGCCAACAGAAAGGAAGTGTTTTGCCTCACCCTTAACGGGTTCTGTATAAGGTGCTAACAGTTTCTTTATATACGGTCAAAAACTCTTTACGCTTCGTGAACTACATCGGCAATTGAATTACCGAGCATCTGATTACGAAGCATAGCTCCGTAGCTTCAGAGGTGCGTCCATGACACCCGTACTGCTACCCAGATGGGTTACACAGCTACTTTTATTGTTTTTGTACTGCTCAGCCCGGTTACGGGCATATCAATTTCCTTTCCGGATACGGCATGATACTTTCTCAAAATGTTATAAGCTCCTACTGCATCTGCATTGTAGATCACGGTATCTACAATGTAGATGCCACGCTTTTTTCGATTTCTTTTCTCTGCATAAATGTGCGATACTTCTTCTGACTGCGGCGGACATTGACTGGAATAGCTTTCTTCCTGTCTTATCAGGCAAATCCCTTTCATTTTAAGCTTATATTCTAACTGCATATAGATACGGGCATATGGCAGACTGTGAAGCTTCTGGTTGGTTTTCCTCCCCAGGTTTCTCTCTTTACGAATCCCCTTTATATCTCCAATTACAACCGTATGAATATCATTCTTTACACAATAGTTCGTGATATATCGTGTCATCTTATGAATATAATCTTTGATACAGTCATTTTTCTTTCGATAGAGTTTCTGCAGATGCTTAGATGTTTTCAGATCCTCCATTTCCCTTGCAGCCTGGATCCGCTCCCATTGTGACTGGACTCTCGCGATTTCCTTGTTATAAAAATAAGAAAGAGAAAGATATTCCCTTCCAATAATAAAAGTTTTCCCTACATTATCATAACAAGTCATAAGATTATGCAAGCCCAGATCAATCGACAGATAATGTCCATTGTCCTCTTCTGGCAAAACATCTTCCACCTCATAAATAACAAGGATCCTGCTGGTTCCGTCATTTGCCGGAGGATATATTTTTATCTGTTTTATGATATCCATGTTTGAAAAAACAGGATTTTTCAAATAAAGGTATGCAGCACGAATATCATAGGTATGAGCCATATATTCCTTCAGCTTTTTTGGTAAAGAAAGTCTTACATTAAAAGAGCCGTTTTCATGCTGAATACCATTTTGCATATACGTAATCGGCATTTTATCTTTCTTATATCTTGGTGTTCCCGGATTCTCGATACCTCCACTTTCTTTTAACCGGTAAAAAGATTTCCATGACTTGTCCAAAAGCTTGCAGATTTCCTGTGCAGTCTGTGACGGGAGTGATTTGAACCACAGATCATCTTTATGCTTGGACTTCTGATAATACCAGTCAGGATATTTCTCCAATCCCAGATTTTTGTAGTTGTTTCTTTCATAATTGCAAACATTCCAAAGCTTGTAAGCCGCATAACACATGTGTCCTACAATATTTGCATCATTTTTATTTAATACAATGGTTGTTTCATGTGTTAACAGCATATTTTCCCTCCTCTAGTAAGATTTGCTCTGATGCTCGATATAGCGTCGGATATTTTCTTCCGACACCGAACCGATTGTTTCTACATAATATGAGTGATTCCAAAGCTGACCTTTCCAAAGTTTCTGGCGGAGCGCCGGATATTTTTCAAAGAGTTTTCTTCCGGTAATTCCCTTTAAATACTTTACAATATCTGTCACTGACAGTTTCGGCGGTGCAGACACAAAGCAATGGATATGATCACCTTCACCAACTTCAAAAAGATGAACCGTAAAACCTTTATCGGATGCTATCTTCTGAACCAGTTCTTTCAGATAAATCTCAATCTCTGCTGATAAAATTTTCCTGCGATATTTCACAGACCACACCACATGGTAATTAATATTATATACACAAGTTCTCGAATGTATTAAATTTTCTTTCATACACATAGTATACTACCATATAGAAAGAAATGCAAGCAAAATCGAACAAATTTTCGATTTTGCTTGCATTTCAAACGCTTTCATCTCGGCAATTGAATAACCGAGGATTCTCGCTTATTATCCTAAACCAGACGTCCTTAGTTCAGCATCATACCCATAATCTCATTCGACCGTGCGATAAACTTCGTCATGCGTTCCGGTGTCAGGGAACCGTGGCTGAGCTGTGCCAGGTCGTAGAGCTGTTCGCAGATCTTCGGCGTATTCTCGCCATCCGTGTGCTCTAAGACGTACTGAACGAGCTTGTTGTTCGCGTTGAGTACCAGCACCTGACCGCTGCCGCCGAACATCGACGCGTCCATGCCCATGTTGTACATCTTCATCATATCCTGCATACGGCGTGTTTCCTCCGACAGGGTGATCATCGAAGAAATCTCAGCATCCTTCAGCTTCTCAACCTTTACCTGCAGCTTATCATCGCCCAGTGCTTTCTTGAAGGTCTCTGTCAGCGTCTCTTCCTGTTTCTTAAGCGCTTCCTTGTCCTCTTCCTTCACTTCCTCGCGCAGCGTGTCATTGACATCGGCATCAATACGCAGGAATTTCAGGTTCTCATGCTTCTGCTCTTCCTGGCTGATGAATGGATTATCAATGCTGTGAGACATGATGATCGCATCCTGTCCGTTTACCTTGAACATGTTGATGTACTGGCTCTGCTCTTTCTCATTTGTTACATAGTAGATCTGGTTCTCATGGCCTTCCTCTTTCGCCTTATCCATGCAGTCTTTCAGCGTCAGATATTTTCCGTCCAGGTTCTTGTAGATGATGTAATCATCCATCTTCTCAGCAAATTTCTGATCCTTTAAGCAGCCAAATTTGATAAATGGAGCGATATCGTCCCAATATTTCTCATAGGTCTCACGGTCTGTCTTGCACATACCAGTCAGCTTGTCCGCTACCTTCTTGGTGATGTAATCGGAAATTTTCTTTACAAATCCATCATTCTGCAGCGCACTTCTCGATACATTTAACGGCAGATCCGGGCAGTCGATCACGCCCTTTAAGAGCATCAGGAACTCCGGAATAACTTCCTTGATATTATCCGCGATAAATACCTGGTTGTTGTACAGCTTGATGGTGCCCTCAATGCTCTCGTACTCCATGTTGATCTTCGGGAAGTACAGAATACCTTTCAGATTGAACGGATAATCCATGTTCAGATGAATCCAGAACAGCGGTTCCTTGTAATCCATAAATACCTTGCGGTAAAATTCTTTGTATTCTTCCTCGGTACACTCGTTCGGGTGCTTGTTCCACAGCGGGTGAATGTCATTCAGTGCCACCGGACGTTTCAGGATCTTATATTTCTCGGTTCTCGGAGATACCTCCACGGTCTCTTTCGTGCCGTCCTCTTTCTCCTTTTCCTCGGTCTTTGCTTCCTCGACCACCGTCTCAACGATGGTGTCCTTGTCGGTCAGCTGATCCTTCTCGATCGTCTCATACTCCGGCTCTGCCGTTGCATTTTTCAGGTAAATCTCAACCGGCATGAAAGAGCAGTACTTCTGGATGACTTCACGTGCGCGATACTCATTGCAGAACTCAGTGCTGTCTTCATTTAAATAAAGGACAATCTTGGTACCATTGCCTTCCTTATCGCCCTTATCCATCGCAAACTCAGTGCCGCCCTCAGACTCCCAGTGAACCGGCTCTGCGTCTTTCTTATAAGAAAGAGTATCGATCGTAACCTTGTCCGCTACCATGAATGCAGAATAGAAACCCAACCCGAAATGACCGATGATCTGGTCTTCGTTTGCTTTGTCCTTATATTTTGCCAGGAAATCCTGTGCACCGGAAAATGCGATCTGGTTAATGTACTCTTCCACTTCCTCGGCAGTCATACCGATACCATTATCCTCGACGGTGATCGTCTTGTCCTCGGAATTAACAGTAACCTGAATCTTATACTCCGTCTCCCCCGACTCCTCATACTCGCCCATCAGCGCCAGCTTTTTCAGCTTCGTGATCGCGTCGCATCCGTTGGAAATCAGCTCACGATAGAAAATATCATGATCGGAATAAAGCCATTTCTTAATGAGCGGGAAAATATTCTCGCTGTTGATTGATAAACTTCCTGTTTTTGCTGCCATATCTATACACTCCTTTTGATTGCAAAATACAGTGGATATCCGCTCCTGGAAATGGAGTCTGGCAATTTCACTCTGCCGCGTCCAATCCTGCTATCCAGCTACATAAATATGCGCTTGTAAAATTCTTTTTTTGTGATTTTCCATCACCGTGACTCTTATTTTAATACCAGCGTTCCAAGATGTCAATAGAAAATTAGCACTCATTTTTGTTGAGTGCTAATAAAACTTTAAAATTCTCCGTCCTGCCAATAAGAAGTCACTTGCGTCCCCTTCCCGCCTGCGATAAAATAGAATCTACGTTATTGTTTCTACATTACACAAAAAATAACGAATTTACCATCTCAGCGAGGACACATATGATTGCCTGCAATATCTGTGATATAAAATTATTTACCAAGAAACTGTTCATCGGAGAGACATTTGACCGCTTTCTGCTTAAGGAAGTGGAGATCGTGACGTTCAACACCTTCTCCATCGACGGACGCGTCCATAAAAGCTTTTATTCCGAAGAAGAGCGTGCCGAGGGGCAGATTGAAGAATATTCAACCTGGAAAACTCTGCGCCCGTTCTGTTTTTCCCTCATAAAAGGAAAAAAGCTTCCGGAGCGCTTCTCCATCATTTTGAAGCTTCCGAAAGCTGCCACCGAACAGTTTCTGACCGCCCGCAAAAGCCAATGGCTCCCGGAGCAGGTCGGCGGACTGTTCTTAAATATTCATTATGAAAACCAGCATTTAAGCTGTGTCACCGGGCTGTCGCTCAACCAATTTACGTTAGACAAGACGCTGGAACGCGAGTGGGACGAGTCGATCCGGACATTTTTGCGAAAAGAAGAGCTGCCGTTTGAGGAATAACGGCAGCCCTGTTTTATCGGGTTTTCAGTTGCACATCTTCGATTAATTCTCCCAGAGAATCAGTCCATTGTCATTCAATGCCTGTTCGATCTTTTCAATATTCTTCGTGGATTCCGGTGCGATCCGTCTTCCCAGTTCACTCATGAGCGCCTCCGTTACCAGCATCAAAGCAGTATCACCGCTCGGATGGTTCACAGAATTCGTATCAATCACTACATCTGCGATCTTTACCAATGGATTTAAGCTTGTATTTGTGATCAGTATCATCGGGATTCCCAGGTTATGTGCTAACTCTGCCACACGAATCGTCTTTTTCGTACACGGCCATACCGAATACACTAAAAGCACATCCTTCGGCGTCGTATTGATTGCAATCCGGTCATAGACAAACTCTTCCTCCAGGCTGAGCTGGCGGATATGCGGATAAAAGCGCTCTGCCACATATTCAAAATACAGCGCCAGCGCCTTGCTGGAACGCATTCCCAATATATAGAGCTGATCTGATTCCAGCATCAGCTGGATTGCCGCCTCAAACTGGGAAATGTTTGACGGCGTACAGAGATTTTCAAGCACCTGGATTCCGTCCGCGATCGCCATATGGAACGTATCCCGGCTCGCCGTCTCCGAGGTACGGGAAAATTCCTGCCGCAGGCTACGGTACGGCGTTGTATTTTTCAAAAGCGATTCCTGTGCCAATGCTTTCTTAAATGTAGTGTAGCTGTCAAAGCCCAAAAGCTGTACCAGACGCATGACCGTCGTGCTTCCCACACCCGCATTTTCCGCCAGCTCCGCCACCGTCATCACGCCGATCTTTTCATAATTCAGCGCCAGATAATTGCAGAGAATTCTCTGTTTTTTCGGTACGGCGTCCTTGATTTTTATGATCTGTTCCAATACTTCATTGCCCATCGTTTATCCTCATTCATTCCAAGATTCTCACTCGATTTTCGTTTGGTTTTATTATATACTTTCCTTACAAATTCGTCAATTTGACATTTGTTTTTCGTCAAAGCAGACAAATTTCGGAGGATTTCTTTGTAAAAAAGGTAAATTTTATTCTTTATTATTGTATTTTGGTTGATTTATTCCTTTACAAATTCTATAATCATATCATAAATGTCGTTTATGGAATAAATATTCTATTTTTAGGAAGGGGATACTCAAATGCAACAAACTCGATCACCTTACCAAATCGCCATGATCAAGATGGACTGCGATTTGTTCCATGTTTCTAATAATCTTGACAAAGCAGAGAAACAGATCCGGGAAGCAGCCGCTCACGGGGCAAAATTGATTTGTCTGCCAGAGGTATTTAATGTCGGCTATCTCGGCACCTGCATCCCAGATATGATGAAGCTCGCCGAAATCGAAGATGGACCTTCCCTGACACGGATGCGTAGTCTGGCAAAGGAACTTTCAGTCTTTATTCTGGCTCCGATCCTTTTTTCCACCCCATCTGGAGTCAAAAACTCTGCTTTTTTGATCGATGATACCGGCACGATTCTCGGGCATTATTCAAAAACGCATCCCGTCGGAGACGAACGAACTTATCTGCAGCGCGGCACCCAGTACCCGGTCTTTGAGACAAAACTCGGAAAGATCGGCGTCGTCATCTGCTACGACGTATGCTTTCCAGAAACCGTCCGCCTGCTGACACTGGCCGGTGCCGAACTGGTTTTAGTCCCGGCCGCATGGCGCGCCAGCTACTATTTCAAAGAATGGTGGGATTTAAACCTTGCGTGCCGTGCCCTGGACAATCTTGTATACATAGCCGCAGTCAACCGCTGCGGATTGTCCGGCGATGAGATCTTCGCAGGAAAAAGCCAGCTGGTAAGTCCTATTGGAGAACGGATTGACAGCTGCGGCGTTCAGGAAGAAGCTATTTTATATGGAAGCGTTGATTTAAACCGGATTGCAAAAGAACGTGATTTCAATACCGTTCTGACCGACCGCCACCCGGAGGACTATCGTCCTATCTGGGATACACCCTACAAGGAGGAATCATAAATGACTGATAAAAATGCTAAAAATGAAAACTCAAAAATTCGCATCATGACCTTTTTCCCGCCGTTTATTATTCTGGTCGCGTTCCTTGTTTTAAGCCTTGTCGATCAGGAAACTTTTCTGGGAGTCATCAATAATATCAACAACTGGATCATCAAAAATCTCGGCTGGGCTGCCAGCATTCTTGCCCTTGCAATCGTAATCGTCGCCGTTGTTGCCATGTTTTCCAAATTTGGCGATGTACGAATCGGCGGTGAGGACGCCAAACCAGAACTAAGCAATTTTTCCTGGTTTACTATCGCCCTCACAACAACCATGGCAGCCGGTGTCCTCTTCTGGGGACCGGGAGAGCCGATCGCGCATTACGCGTACCCGCCGACCGAATTATACGGCGTTGAACCTTCTACCAGCGGTTCCCTGAAATTTGCCATGGAAACCATGTTCCTTCACTGGACGATCGTTCCATATTGTATGTATACGGTTCCGGCGGTTGTATTTGCTTTCATGTATTACAACGCGAAAAAGCCGTATTCCATCGCCAGTGAAGTTTCCCCTCTTCTGGGTGACCGCTGCTACCATCCTCGCTGGATGCAGACCATCGACGCAATCACCTTATTTGCCATCGGTGCCGGTATGGCTGGTTCTGTTGCACAGGCATTCATGAATATTTCCGGTGGTATCTCTAAAATGCTTGGACTTCCATCTAATGCCCGCCTCTGGTTTATGGTCGGTATTGTCGTTGCCGCTGTCACGGTTGCTACGGCTGTTTCCGGTATCCAGAAAGCCATGAAGCATGTTTCCAATATCAACGTATACGGCTTTGCTATTTTCCTGATTTTCCTGCTGGTATTTTCAAATGCCTCCTTCCTGTTCAACCTCTCTACCGAGGCATTGGGCGGTTTCGCAGGTACCTTTATTGAACGTATCCTGATTACTGGTGAATCCGTTGGAACCCAGTGGCCGCAGTGGTGGACCACCTTCTACTGGTTCAGCTGGATGGCATGGGCACCTACCTCTGGCGCTTTCATGGGACAGATCGCTTATGGACGCAAGGTAAAACACGTGCTTGGATTATATGTAGGTCTTTGTGCTTCTGTCAGTGCCCTGTGGATGGTTTTAGTCAGCGGTACCTCTCTGTGGGTTCAGACTTCTGGACTGTTCGACCTCGTTGCATCTTATGACCGCGGCGTTGAGAATGTTCCTTATGATATGTTAGGAGCTCTTCCGCTTGGAAATCTGATCATCCCATTATTCGTTGTTCTGATCTTCCTCAGCACCATTACCGCCTGCAACTCCAACTGTATCGCTATGGCAGGCATCTCCACTCAGGGTATCAACCCGGATTCCCCGGACTCCCCGATGTGGTTAAAGCTTGTGTGGTGTGTCGTTCCGATGGCAGTCGGCTACATCATGATCGCAACCGTTGGTGTCAATGGTGTCAAGATCATCGCAAACTTCGGCGGAATGTTCGCCGCCCTCATCATGATCGGCGCAACCGCCAGTCTGGGAATTCTGATTAAGAATTATAAGAAGTTTGATAAAACTGGAAAAGACGGGGGCGAGCAGGCATAAGCCTCCTTACACCATACTCAATATCACTTTATATTGATTTATATGCAAGAGCCGTAACGAACTGTTCATTCACCCGTTGCGGCTCTCATTTCATATATTCAGAATTTTCTATTTTATTCAAACGTTTCATAATCGATTGAATGGTCTCACATATGGCTTCAAGCGAAATATCTCTGTCATATTCAAACTCCCGTTGATAACGTCTCCAAAACTTATGAAGTTCCCTACTCCTCTCTAACAGCCTTTCTAACATATAATTCTGCATGACAAGCTGCGCGGAAATATTTTTTTCCGCCGCCTTCTTTTTCGCAAATGCTTTTAACTGCATCGGATTCCTTGTAATCACAGCAAAACCTCCATATAGCGCAGTACTTTCGTTTTAACATGAAGCAATTCCGCATAACACATCAGACGATGCAGATCCTATCCTGGGAAACAGCGTACTTTTTCATCGCCGTCCCGACCACCTGGATATCACTCCCACTTCCCCGGACAATGTCACATAAAGTTTTTTCAAGCTCATATACGCGAACCGGATTGCCGCAGGGCGACTCTATCTCGATGATCCCCATATAATTTTCCATAATATTTCATTTAATAATAATATTTTCCTGTTTCAGGGATGGAGTATTGTATCCTTTGGGAAACGTCATCGTATACCTGGCAGGCATGCGATTGCTATATCTTAAAAGATATAAAGCTGTGTCATTCGGCGATTTTTTCAATAATTCTTTTACTTTTTCAACATCACTCATACTGCACCTCCTCCACATTACATTCACACATTCTCAGACTGTAGACAAAGTGGTGTTTGACCGTTAGGCCAGGCACCACTTTTCTCTTGCGTTTATTTTATTCAGTAAAAATTCAATTCTATATATAAATGACAACAATTTCCTGTTTCTCATCACCAGTATCTTAGCTAATTTTTTCAGGTTCATGCATGCAAAAGTAAGCCCGGCTTTCATTTCTATCCGCGCTTTTCCTATGTACTGAGTATATCGAAAACCATGATGTTCTTTCGCTGTTCCAAAAATTCGTTCTATTGTTTCTTTTCGTTTCTGATAAATCTCTTTGTTTCCCAGTGTATGACGGATATCCTCTGCTTTCTCTATATATCTTTCCCATACATGCTGTGTTACCAGCTTCACATGATCTTTGCTTTCTGTGCATTTAGATTTCTGGGGACAATTACAGCAAATATATCCACGGCTTTTGTATTCACGATAGCCATCTCGATTTGTTGTGCTATAAGAAAGCACTTGATTTTCAGGGCAAATATAGCAGTCGTAATACTCATCATAAACGTAGTCATGCTTTCTGAAATAACCTTCTTTTGACACCGGACGGAATTTCTTCTGAAGCTTCTAAATTTTCTGAACCATTTCCTCCAGATGCTGGTGGCTGGTAATCATTTTTATCTTTCAATGGTTTTTTACCATGAGCCAGACGGTCCTGCTCGATTTCTTTTTTTAATTCATCTTCATACCAAAGAGCTTGTTCATGAGCAACTCGTTTCCGCATTTTTTTACTGTTAGCGCAAGCTTTTACATGAGTTGAATCAACAAATATCTGGTCGGTATCTACAAGTTTGTATTTCATGCATTCTTCGAGAATCCTGGAAAAAATCTGTTCAAAAAGATTGGTATCTTTAAAACGGCGTGTATAGTTTTTCCCAAATGTAGAAAAATTTTATTCCGTAGAGATACTGAATAACGGGAATTTTTATGAGCATAACGGGATCCATGCTTGGCCGACCGTTGTCAGGGCAGTATTTTTCTTCTACTAAGTCATAAATAAAGTTCCAATCAATGGCTTTATCAATCAAACGGAGCATGTGATTCTGTGGCACCATGTCATCCATACAGAACATCAGCATCTGTTACCTTTTCTTATCTGCATTTTTGTCATCATAAAAAACACCGCCCTTCTGACATCATTATATCAGAAAAGCGGTTCTAACAATAGCAAACCCCCGCAAAAGCGGGGCTTTGTCTACAGTCTGAGAATGTGTGGTTGTCAATTATCATTTACAACCACACATTCTTTTTCCTATTCTTCCCCCAGCACCTTCCGGGGCACCGTATGCGTCATCACATAAATTTCATCTTCCGTGATTCCCTCATCCAGCAATGTCTGCATAAACAACTTCATCGCTTCCACCGGGTGTTCTCTTGAAGTCTGCCCCCGATCCGTTACCATAAAACAGTGTTCTGCTCCGACTACCCGGATATGGTCTGCCATCTCCTGCGCCGTGCATTCCTTTTCTGCCACATTATACCAGCATTTTTCAATATAAACGCCCAGAGCTGCCAGCTGTTTCTGCGTTTTTACATCGACACGCGTCCGCGGAAATTCTGGATGTGTCAGAACCATACGGTTTCCCTTCCGGATTCCCTCCTGACACAGGAGAATACTTTCCTCCGGGCTGATGTGCCCGGTCGCGACTGCCGCATCATACTTTCTGGCAATCCTCAAAATCTCCAAAACTTCCGCCCTCAGATCCCCTGTTTCGGTCAGGATAGAGATTCCAGAGCGGTCAAAGAAATCTCCCGGCATATTCCCGGAACACAAAGAGTTCTTTGCGTCCCGGGTCGGCATCCACACGATACGACATCCGCGCTTCATCGCATTTTCAACCGCATATGGATTGAGTCCTCCGACTGGCCAGTTTAACACCAGACCGCCATAGGCTTTCGTACACGAAGCACAGTGGATATTGGCCAGAATTGCCCGCGCAATCGTGGACTCATAGTGAGATTTCAGCATAATTCCTGCCATTCCGGCTCTCCCGGCTTCTTCTAACAGCCCGTAATCATCCAAAACTCGATGAAAGGGGGACGGGGCTGCGTGCATATGGAGGTCATACGCTCCCTGCATTAAATATGCAATCTCTTTTTCTCTGTCCATAGATTATTTCTGTAAACCAAACTGGAATGCTTTCAGATTCTCCTTGTAGAATGCTGCCAGCGCGTCAGCCAGTGCCTGGAACTTCGGATCGTCGTCGAACATCCACTCATTGTGCTTGCCATCTACATAGTATAACTGCTTCGGCTCCTGTGCCAGACGGTATGCTTCTTCCGCCTCTACACGCTGATGCAGCTCGTTATAATAGCCATGACCTACAAAGACAGCACGCGGTGCGATTCTCGGAAGCAGATCTTCTACGTTAAAACGGATAAAGCTCTCGCCGATTGCCGTGCTCATCGGGGTCGGGAACTCCTCGCCGTTATCCTCGTTAACAGAATCACCGATACCGCCGTTGATCTCTTTTAATACGTGATCGGTATAGAAATCGCCGCTCTCTGTGATGTTCGGATAATCGGTGTACGGATGCATCAGAACCGGATCGTTGGTTGTAATTCTCTTGATACGGTCTTCTCTGAGGCGTGCGACGCTCTTTCCAAACTTATCATTTCCCATGCCGTCACGCATCCAGCGCTCGCCATTTACAAAGCTGTTCAAGGTTGCAATCGCTTTTACTTCCTTGTCACGCGCTGCAACGGTTACGCATACAGCACCGCCGACACCCCATCCAAGAAGTCCGCAGCGTTCCGGATCTACTTCCGGCTGAATCTGCATAAAAGTAAATGCGTTTGCCACGTCTTCAACCTCTGTCTCAAGGGTTGTGTACTTCGGCAGGCATGGATGAACATTCTCACTCGGCTTAAATCCTCTGTAATCGAAGCCCATGCATACAAATCCTCTTGCTGTTAAAGCTCTTGCAAACAGTGCCGGATAGCACTTATTAACGCCGGTCCATCCAGAGTTACACAGAACTGCAGGTCTCTTCTCGCCCTCTTTGTAATCATCCGGGAGATAAATATCTCCTACCATCTTTGCGCCTTCGCTGTAGAATACAACTTCTCTTGTTTTCATGTTGAAATCCTCCATTTCATTTAATTTGTTCCTTTTTGTCGTTTATGGAATTTTTGTTCCTTTTGTGATTTTATATTAGATCATATTACAGAATTTGTCAACCATCTTTTTTATAAAAAGAATATATTTTCCATTTTTGTATGGTTTTAGCTTCCTGTTTTTGTTGATTCGTTCCAAATCTTGAAAAAAAAGGATGTACGACCACTTCCAACTCCAGTCGCACATCCTTTTTCTATCTAATCTTCATTTTATTCCATCATCAATGTGTCGCCACATAATATCCCAGCGTTGCCGGGACTGCCTTATTCTGGTTCCAGATCGCCGGATATTCCGAGAAAGATACCGGGCAGGTGGAACGTCCTACCTCGATCGTGATACCAGAGATGCCTGCTGCCTGCTGCAGCCAGTCCTTCAAGCCGCCGACGCCCTTGCTTCCAAGAACGGAATAACCATTCAAGGCATGAACAGCGTTTGCCAGCGCCTTGGACTCTGCCGCTTTCTGGTTGTTCTGCGTATCCCAGTAAATCACATTTCCCATCGCATGATAGTTGATAACCGCATTGAATCCCGTTCCCTGAATCAGGTTCGCGATTGCCTGGCTCTCCGGCTCTGACAGTGGGTTGGTTCCCTTATAACCATTTGCAGACGGATGGGTTAAAGACACATTGATTCCCTCCCAGTTTGCTGCAAAGTTATAGTTCAGATCGACACCGCGTGCATTCGCCTTCCAGCGTCTCATATACTCTTCATAGCTGACCGTTGTCCGGCTGGATGCCTTGTCCGCCGCGTACGCCGCCTGCATCGTCTGGCGCAGTTCCTCCGACTGGATACCATTCTCGCCCATCTGGCTGATCGTGACTCCATCCGGATTCAGCATCGGCACAAAATGAAATGCCACCTGTCCCAATATGTTAGAAAGCGGCTGCGTCATATAGGTACCATTATTCGTAAATCCAGCTGCCAGATACTCGAGCTGCTGCATCATCAGCGGTACAACGATATACTCTCTGGCATGAATCGCCCCCTGGAACAAAATCTTCTTGGATGCGTTCGGATTGCCGACAATCACATC
>OGPP01001381.1_pt1 | contig 18625 bp, 15 predicted proteins | sample 1553021 | NCBI WGS metagenome assembly OGPP01 (sample SAMEA2580217, study PRJEB22360) | human gut metagenome | biome: human gut; feature: human-associated habitat; material: faeces | place: Denmark | collected 2008/2010
TGGATTATCTGGGAATTCTTGTAGATACAACGAAGGTTCCGGATCTGACGTTTACGGCAAATCTTATATTACCGGAAGGCAATTATGTACTCCACGTGAAAAATGGTGTACTTCTTTATCAGAAGGGTATACAGGATGCAGATGTGACATGGACGACCAAACGTGCCGGATTGTTGTCGATCGTTCAGAAAAACGCAGAGAACGCTGCGGCGTTGATTGAGCAGGAGGGTGATGAGACCTGCCTGACACGATTGATGGATGCGGTTACGGTTACGGCAGAGTATAAATATTTTAATATTATTGAGCCGTAAAATTTTATGTTGGAAATTAGACATGTATGTTGAGACGGGCTATGGGAAAGTTACAATTCGTGCCGCTTTTAGACGTTTCGTGTCAAACCGATTGAAAAAGAATGACTTTTTTTTATAATGAAGCAGAAAGAAGAGGTTACATGAAACATGTACCTGCAAAATCTCAGGGACAAAAGATTTTAAGGGGACATAAGAAGGAAAAGGAGAGGGAACGTGTACCGGATCAGTGTATTGGCGGAGAACAGGCAGAACGGATTAATCTATGCGGATCGGATCAGAACGTTTTGCATGGAAAATGGTATTTTTCCTGAAGTGAAAGTGTATGAAAATCAGGAACGTTTTTTTGAACAGATCCAGATGCTGAAGCCAACCAGTGTGCTGCTTGCGCTGCATGGAGCAGACGGACTGAATGCAGCAGAACAGCTTCGTTCGCTATATCCACGGTGTGGGCTGATCTGGTGCAGCGACCTTGATTTTTCTCTTCATGCGTTTCGTCTTCATGCAGAATATTTTTTTATGGAACCTGTGGAAGATGAAAAATTTCGAGAGGGACTTTCGATCTGGCTGGAGCGCAGAAAAAAGGCCGATTGTATCAGATGGGGTAAAAACAGCAGAGGGGAATGGCTGTCTTAATCTAAGAAAGAAAAATATGAAAGAAGAGAAATGAAGCCTGTTGTCCTTTTGCGGAATTCAGAGGATACAGAAACAAATCGGGCGTTGCTGACGGAGCACGGATACGAGACCTTGTTTCGATTTAGTGCTGCACTGGACGATGGCACACAGGACGAAATCCTCTATCTTTCTTTCGTATGGGTTTATTCTTGTCACGACCTCTATCAATCGTTTGACAGAAATGCTGGTTTCTGCACACACCAGCATGGCAATTTGTTTTGATCTTGATAACTTGCGAGAAAACAGCAATTTTTGCAAGTCATGTGAGGACTTCACAGAAAGGTAAAAGCGGCAGATGCCGCTGTGCTTTACCCTCCGATATACTCCGTGATCACACCGGTCAGTGCCGGCAGGATCTGCTGCTTTCTGGAAAGCAGGTTTTCCTGGAAGGAGTGCTCCAGGCCGTTTTTATCCGGGAATGCTTCCGCGGCCCACGGTGCACGGCTGCCGCCGGCATAGATGACGGAGCCATTTTCCAGAATGCTTGTGAAGACGAGCACGGCGAGGTCAATCCGTTTTTTCTGGGCGAAGCGTTCCACAGCGGCGAGGATCTCCCGCGAGTCACTGCGCGTCTCTTTTGCAGACGGCACAATCACCTGGGAGATAGAGAGCTTGCAGGAGGAGATATCATAGATCTTCAGATCCTGATTGATCATATCGCCAAAGCTCATTTTTTCCTGATTAGAGGTGATACGGAACATTTCGTCCGCGAAGGTGTCGATATCCAGATCAGCGATGGCCGCCAGAATGTTGGCGGTGGAAATGTCGCGGTCGGTTGTAGTCGGCGAATGGAAATCCATCGTGTCGGATAAGATTGCGCCGAGCAGCAGTCCGGCGACTCCGGGTGGGATCGGGATCTGGTTTTCGCGGAAGATGGTGGCGACGATCGTGGCGGTGGAACCAACGATTTCATTTCGGAATGCCACCGGCTGGGAAGTCGAGAAATCATTGATCCGGTGATGGTCGATGACTTCGAGCACGGTTGCTTTTTCGATCGCGTTGACGGACTGCGAAAATTCATTGTGGTCGACGAGGATCAGCCTTCGCTTTGGGGCGTTCATGATGTGGTATCTGGAAACATAGCCGAAAAGCTGTTCATTCTGATCGACGACCGGGTAGGCTCGGTAACGGTTTCGCAGCATTTTTACGCCGACGTCCTCTGCCAGCTCATTGGTGTGGAAGAGGATCGGATTTTTTTTCATGATGCGTTCTACAGACGGTGCGAAGTAAAGATAACGCGAGGTATTCATTGTGCCGTGTCCGGAGCGGATGATCGGGCAGTGATGCTTTTTTGCCTCTTCGATGACGGACTCATCGATAGTATCCGCCCATACGATGATCAGCATTCCGGCACCGAGCTGAATGCATTTTTTCTGTGCCATCGTATCTGCGCCGACGATGACGATCCGTTTCTCGACCTCATAGCGGTCGAGATGTTCCGGATAAGTCATGGCGATAATGCTGACTTTGCCGTTGACTGTGACGTTCGGATCGTCATAGACAATACTTCCGTTGATCGTTTTTCGGATGTTTTCAACCGGTGTGTGCGCCAGAATGTCGATGGATCTGGCGGTATCATCGAGTCCGACAACGGAGAAATCGGATTTTGTGACCATGCCGAGCACGTGGTTCCGGGCATCGACGACGCCGCAGTAGGCGAGGTTTTCCTTCTGCATGATCTGCATGGTCTCGTAGATCGTGGTTTCCGGCGTGATGGAGACAGGTGGATCCATGGCGATCTCCGAAAGCTTCATCCGCGCATCCTGCAATAGCTGCGGTGGTTCAAAACCGAAACGGTCCAGCAGATAGGCGGTTTCGGCGTTTAGGGCACCGAGCCGGCATGGAGTGGCCGGCTGTCCCATCGATCGTTTGAAAAATGCAAAAGCGATAGCCGAGGCAATCGAATCCGTATCCGGATGCCGGTGGCCGGTGATGTAGAGTGGTTCTTTCTTTTTCATATTCATGAGTGAATGCCCTTTCAAATCGCATCGAGTGCCTGTGCGATATCTGCGATCAGGTCTTCCTTGTCTTCCAGACCGAGGCTGATGCGGATCAGCTCTGCCGGAACGCCTGCTTCGATCAGCTGCTCATCGGTCATCTGGCGATGAGTGGAGGTGGCCGGATTTAAACAACAGGTTCTTGCGTCGGCTACGTGAGTTTCGATCGCGCCGAGCTTTAAGTGCTGCATGAAGATGGAGGCAGCTTCACGTCCGCCCTTCAGGCCAAAGGATACGACACCGCAGCCGCCGTTTGGCAGATATTTCTGTGCTCTTTCATAATATTTGCTGGACGGAAGTCCGGAATAATTGACGTAAGCTGCCTTTGGATGCGATTCCAGAAATTCCGCAACTGCCTGTCCGTTTTCCACGTGCTTTGGCATGCGCACATGAAGAGATTCAAGGCCAAGGTTCAGAATGAAGGCATTCTGCGGCGACTGCATACAGCCAAGGTCGCGCATCAGCTGCGAGGTGCATTTTGTGATGAAAGCGCCCTCTTTTCCGAATTTCTCTGCGTAGGTGATGCCGTGGTAGCTTTCATCCGGTGTGCAAAGTCCCGGATATTTGTCGGCATGCGCCATCCAGTCGAAGCGTCCGCTGTCCGCAATTGCTCCGCCAAGTGCAGCGCCGTGACCGTCCATGTATTTTGTGGTCGAATGGGTGATGATATCTGCACCCCATTCAAACGGGCGGCAGTTGACCGGTGTGGGGAAGGTATTATCGACCATAAGCGGAACGCCATGGGCGTGAGCCACTTTTGCGAACAGCTCGATGTCGAGTACGGTGAGAGCCGGGTTGGCGATGGTTTCACCAAACATCAGCTTTGTGTTTGGACGGAAGGCTGCGTTTAATTCTTCTTCTGTGGCATCCGGGGAGACAAAAGTAGCGGTGACACCCATTTTCGCCAGTGTGACAGCAATCAGATTGAAGGTGCCTCCATAGATTGAGGAAGAGGCTACGATGTGATCGCCGCATTCGCAGATATTGAACATTGCGAGGAAGTTTGCGGCTTGGCCGGACGAGGTGAGCATGGCGGCAGTTCCGCCTTCCATCGCTGCGATCTTGGCTGCGACAAGGTCATTCGTCGGGTTCTGAAGCCTGGAGTAAAAATAACCGGAAGCTTCAAGGTCAAACAATTTGCCCATGTCCTCGCTGGTGCTGTATTTGAAAGTGGTGGACTGCACGATCGGGATCTGGCGCGGTTCGCCGTTGCCCGGGGTGTAGCCGGCCTGTACACATTTTGTTCCCATTTTATAATTCTGATAGTTTTCCATAGTAATCTCCTTAATTCATATCATTGCGGAATAACTGCATGTCTGACTGCATTTTTGCCCTGTTTTGCAAAGCTTTCATACCAAATGTATCGTAACATTTTCAATGCGCTTTGTAAAGCAGAGGATCAGTGATCTGGCTGCGGAATGGCTGATGGATACAGGGACTTAGAAACTCCAGGTTTCGCAAAGCAGGGCTTGCAAAAGGGGAAAGCAGGGCATATAATCAGCACACAATGATAGAATCAGAAAAAGTGGAGAGAAAACGATTATGAAGCCAACGACCGTAGAAGGAAGAGAAAAAACAAAAAACGGAATTACAAGGCTGATTTTTTCAGTACTGTGTATCTTACTGGAGGTTGTATTTATCGTATCACTGTTTACCAGATTGAACCGCTATGCAGAAGCGATCAATCTGTTGACGCGGGTGCTCGGCCTGAGCATTATTTTACATATGTATGCATCGCCGATGACAGCAACGATGAAGATGCCCTGGATTCTTCTGATCCTGGTATTTCCGGTGATGGGGCTTACGCTGTATCTTATGGTCGGATTAAACGGCGGCACCGGAAAAATGCGGAAACGCTATGAGGAGATCGATGCTCAGCTGCTGCCATTGCTTCCGGAAAATGAAAAAGAGAGGAAAGCGCTGGAGGAGAAAATCCCGCGTGCTGCAAATATTTCAGCCTATATTAAGAGAAATGCATTGTATCCGGTGTATCAGAATACGGACGTGACGTATTACGATGAGGCGGAGAAGGGGCTGGAAGCACAGCTGGAGGCTCTTTCAAAGGCACAGAAGTTTATTTTTATGGAATACCATGCGATCGAGGATGCCGAGGCGTGGCAGCGGATCCAGCGTGTGCTGGAGGAGCGGGCGAGGGCCGGCGTTGAGGTGCGCGTATTTTACGATGATATGGGCTCGATCTGGTTTATCAATACGGATTTTATCAAACGGATGGAAGCGCTTGGCATTCGCTGCCACGTTTTCAATCCGCTTGCACCGGGCCTGAATTTCTTTCTGAACAACCGGGATCACCGCAAGATTACGGTGATTGACGGAAAGGTCGGGTTTACCGGCGGCTACAATCTTGCAAACGAATATTTTAATCTGACCCATCCGTATGGGCAGTGGAAAGACACCGGTATCCGGCTGGAGGGCGATGCAGTCCGTTCACTGACGGTGACGTTTCTGGAAATGTGGAATGCTGTCAGCGATAAAGACCAGAACGATGCGGATTTCACAAAGTTTCTGCCGGATTATCCGTACGCAGCGAAGCAGACGGGATTTATCCAGCCGTATGCGGACAGTCCGATCGATCATGAGCATGTCGGGGAAGAGGTGTATATCAGTATGGCGAATAAAGCGGAGAAATACTGCTGGTTTATGACGCCGTATCTGATCATTACGGATGAGATGGCACATGCACTTTCGCTGGCGGCAAAGCGCGGCGTGGACGTCCGGATCATCACGCCGGGTATTCCGGATAAAAAGATGGTCTACAGTGTGACTCGTTCCTTCTATCACGGTCTGGTGCGCAACGGCGTGAAAATCTATGAGTGGACGCCCGGCTTCTGTCATGCGAAGATGAGTGTTGCAGATGACTGTATGGCGACCTGCGGCACGATCAATCTCGATTACCGCAGCCTCTATCACCATTTTGAAAACGGATGTTTCATGGCGGACTGTGACGCAGTGCTCGAGATCCGCCGTGATCTGGAGCACACGATCACACAGTGCCGCGACGTGACAGAAAAGTACAAAAGCGGCAGAAGCGCATACCTGCGGCTTTCACAGCTGTTTCTGCGGCTGTTTGCGGAGCTGCTGTAATACAAAACGGAAACGCCTGCGATGGCTTGCGTAAATCTTCGGAATCGGATAAAATAAAGGAATCAATAGTACGGCCGGAGTCGAAGGAAGATGAGAAAAGAGGAAAAGAAAACAGCAAAAAAAATAGAATACGTTACCCGCACCATGATGACAGTTTTAACTGCGATTTTGATTGCGCTGTTTCTCTGGATCATGGCACTGGTGGGTAAGATACAGGGAACGGCACGGGTGATAAATTATGCCGGACTGGTGCGTGGTGAGACACAGCGGATGCTCAAGCTGGAGAATGCCGGATATCCGCAGGACAGAATGAGCGAGACGATCCATTCCTATATCAAAGGACTGCGCGAGGGCAGCGATGAGCTGAACTTTGTCCGGCTGGATGATGCAGAGTTTCAGGATAAAATGAAAGAGCTGGACGATTATTTTCAGATCCTGAAGGAAGAGGTGTCACTGGTTCGTGAAAAGGGGTATCAGCAGACGAATATCATCGAAAAGAGCGAGAAATTTTTCAAGATCTGTGACAAAGCAGTAGGGAGAGCGGAAGTGTATTCCCAGAGACTGGCAACCGCTTTGGACCATCTGGAGAGGATCGTGATCGTGGATATCGCCGGTCTGCTGATCCTGATCGGCATGGAGCTGATCAAGGCGGTGCGTTATGCTGCGCAGAATCGGATTTTGCAGAGTAAGGTCTATCTGGATGAGGCAACCGGACTGCCGAACAAAAACAAGTGCGAGGAGCTTTTGAATGCAGAGGGCAGTGCACTGGAAAATGGTATTTCGGCGTTGTGTGTATTTGACCTGAACAATCTGCGCATGATCAACAACAATCTCGGGCACGATAAAGGAGATGAGTATATCCGGAGCTTTGCGGTGCAGCTGCGTGGTGCAGTGCCGCCGGAGCAGTTTGTGGGACGTGACGGAGGCGATGAGTTCCTTGTGATACTGCGCGGACTGGATGGCGAAGGAGTGCGCATGTGCCTGCAGAACATCCGTGAACAGACGGAGGAATATTCGAAGGAACACCCGGAGATACCGATCAGCTATGCCGTCGGCTATGCGATGGCGCAGGATTTCGAGGAATGCACGATGCGTGAGCTGTTCCGCTATGCAGATAAAAATATGTATGTGGATAAGAACCGTGCTAAAATAGAGGAGGCAGCGCAGCATCAGCAGCTGAAATTCCGGCTGCTCGATGAGATTAAAGCAGAGAATTTGCAGTTTTCAGACTGCCTGTACTGTGATGCGTTACTTGATCAGTACAGTGTGCTGCGGGCAACCGCAGATTTTTACCTTGCGGAGGAAGGAAGCTATTCCGGTGCGGTAGAGAAGATCGTGGAAGAGCTTTCCTGTCCGGAGACGCGCAGAGAGCTGTGGCATGCGCTTCAGCTGCCGCATCTGCAGCAGGTTCTGACGAGAAATTGCCGGAAGCTTGAGCTGCCGTGTCAATATGAAGAAGACGGAAAAATGCAGAGAGGGCGTGTGACACTGCTGTTTACAGACACTGCGAAGAATGGCAGACTGCATCACTTTATTCTTGGGTTTGAACGGTTCCACAACGAGGATCACACCGCGGAAACGGAAAAAACACAGCTGATGCGCTATTATGAACAGATGAAGCAGTCGATTCTGGAAAATGAGAGCTATGTGGATGCACTGCTTGGGACGGCTGAGTCGGTGTACACGGTTGATCTGACCCATGACTGCCTGGAAAAGATTTTCTGTCACACGCAGGAGCAGGAACTGCCTGTGAATCTGAAGCTTCCGTGCTCCTACGACGAATACTGCGAGGCACAGAAGCAGTATATTGCGGAAGAGACACTGGAAAATTACAGGATTGTGGATTCCTCGGAAAAACTGCTGGATCGGTTTGAAAACGGTGAAAAGCAGATCACGGTGGAATACAGGGTGAAAAAATCAGACGGCACCATGGTCTGGATACAGAAGATGGTTCTGTTTTCCAGGGAGACAATGTATGACAGCAGAACAGGACGGGAAAGCGCAATCATTCATGCAGTTATTCTGTTTAAAAACACCTCCGCCTTCCATGAAAAGGAGGAACAGGAAAAGGAACGGTTGGAAGCGGCATTTCAGGAAGCAGATCTGGCAAGCCGTACCAAAACGGAATTCCTGAATCGGATGAGCCATGATATCCGTACCCCGATCAATGGAATCATAGGAATGCTCGAGATCATAAAACGGAGCCGCGCAGATGAGAAAAAGGTAGATGAGTGCCTGGATAAAATACGGATATCGATCAGTCATCTTCTGGCGCTCGTAAATGATGTGCTGGATATGAGTAAGATCGAGAATGAAAGTGCGACGCTGGAACAAGAGGAGTTTGAGCTGGAGCAGCTGCTGGAAGAAACGTATGTTCTAGTAAGCGCGCAGATGCTGGATATGGAAATCACATACGAGTCACATCGGGAAAAGGTTTGTCACACGATGCTGGTCGGAAGTCCGTTGCAGCTTCGGCAGGTTCTGGTGAATCTGCTGAGCAATGCGATCAAGTACAACAAAAAGGGCGGAAAAATCGATACGTATACGAAGGAGCTTTCTGTGGACGGCGATACGGTCTGGTATGAATTCCAAATTACGGATACCGGTGTCGGTATGAGCGAAAAATTCGTAAAAGAGGAGCTGTTCAAGCCATTTACACAGGAAAAATCAGGTGCCAGAACACAGTACAGAGGTACCGGGCTTGGTATGTCGATCGTCAAAGGCCTGGTAGAGAAAATGAATGGTACAATCGAAGTACAAAGCGTACCTGGACAGGGCAGTACCTTTACGGTTACGCTTCCATTCCGGATTGGAAGGGCTGAGCCGTCCAAAGAGCAGGAGACAGAACAGAAGCAGGAGAAATTGCTGACGGGGAAACGGATCCTGCTTGTGGAGGACAATGAAATCAATATGGAGATTGCTCAGTTTTATCTGGAAGACGGAGGTGCTGCGGTGGATATCGCGTGGAACGGGGCACAGGCCGTGAACCGGTTTGCAGCTTCAAAGGAAGGCTGCTATGACATGATCCTGATGGATGTGATGATGCCGGTGATGGATGGACTGGAGGCATGCCGCCGGATCCGCGCACTGGAACAGGGAAGGAAGGAGCATGTCTGCATTTATGCGATGACGGCACAGGCGTCCTCTGAAAGCGAGCATCAGTGTCTGAAAGCAGGAATGGACGGCCATATCGCAAAACCAATCGAAGCGGAAGAACTTGTGAAAATGATTCTTACTGCGACCGGAAAAGATATTTCAGACACACGCTGAAAAAGGTGTGCAGGCGGGTAACCAAAGTGAGCGAGTCAGCTTTACGGCTGGAAAGGAACTATATGAAAATATTAAATTTTGGATCGATGAATATCGATTATGTGTATCAGCTTCCGCATATCGTGGAGCCGGGTGAGACCATTACAGCAATGGGGTTAAGCGTAAACGATGGCGGCAAAGGACTGAACCAGTCGATCGCCATGAGCCGGGCAGGGCTTGAGGTCTGCCATGCGGGAATGGTGGGAAGCGATGGAGCAGGCCTGGTGGAGACGTGCCGGAAGAATGGAGTTCACACAGAATATATCCAGACAGTCGAAACCAGGACCGGGAACGCGATCATCCAGGTCAATGATGCGGGACAGAACTGCATTGTGCTGTTTCCGGGGGCAAACCGCGCGAATACGAAGGAGCATGTGGATGAGGTACTGAGTCATTTTGGAAAGGGCGATGTGGTCGTACTGCAGAACGAAATTAATCTGATCGACTATATCGTAGACCGGGCGTATGAGAAAGAGATGGTCATTGCGATGAATCCGTCTCCGTTCGACCAGGCGGTGCTGGACTGCGATCTGACAAAGATCACCTACTTCTTCGTAAATGAGATCGAGGGGGAAATGCTGACAGGAGAAAGGGATCCGCAGAAAATTATGGACGGTGTGCTTGCGAAATATCCGATGAGCCGTCTGATCCTGACACTCGGAAGTGACGGCGCATGGTATGCAGACAAAGACGGACGTTGCTACCAGGAAATCTGCAAGGTAAAGGCAGTCGATACGACGGCGGCCGGAGATACGTTTTCAGGTTATTTCCTTGCATCGATCCTCGGAGGAAAGACACCGGCACAGGCGCTGAAGACGGCGACAGTGGCTTCCGGCATTGCAGTGTCAAGAAAGGGAGCGGTGCCATCGATACCGACGGCAGAGGAAGTTGCACAGAAGTGCAGAGAGATGGAATAGCAGTCATAAGCGGAGCATGTTTGTGCTCCGCTTTATAATGCCAGGAATATGGTTGCTGTGATCAAGGGAGATATTCGCAATTCGTTTCGCTGCTTGCTTGACTCGGTTAAAAAACAGCGGGCTGTCGGACGAACCGGCAACCCGCTGCAAAAAGAGGCAGGATGAATAATAAAAGGGCAATCCGCAGCTGCGCTGAGGGCAACAGAGCAGCTACGGAAGAGAACCTGATCTGACGGATTCAGACTCAGGAAATTCTTTATCCCTGATAAGATGCGGAAAAACTCTTGTAGTATTCTTTGAAAAACTCTCTGATTGATTTGATAGCCTTCATGATGAAATCCTCCTTTAATCCGCTTATTCTGCTTATTCTATGGAAGTTCTGCGGTTTTGTTTACCGCTTTCCTTTGATGACACTACTATAACAGGTTGACGGAAGTTTGTGAAATACATATAATAAAGGTGTTGCGATACCTGACAGGTATTATGGAGAGGAGGCCTCACATGGAACTACGGCACATACGATATTTTCTCGCAGTTGCCGAGGAGATGAATTTTACACGTGCAGCGGAAAAGCTGTGTATTGCGCAGCCGCCGCTGAGCCGCCAGGTTCAGGAGTTGGAGGCAGAGCTTGGAACAAAGCTGTTCGTGCGAAAGCCGCATGCATTGCAGCTGACAGAGGAAGGGATTTTGTTCCGGCAGTATGCGCAGCAGATCGTCGATCTTGTGAAGCGTTCGGCGGAGGATGTCAGCGAGATGGAGAAGGGACTGCAGGGCATGATCTATCTCGCGTCGGTGGAAGGACAGGCGCCTGCACTTCTGTCAGAATGGATCGCCGGGTTTCATGAAAAGTATCCGCATGTGACCTACAGCATGTGGAATGGAAATTCTGATGATGTGGTAAACCGTGTCATGAAAGGACTGTGCGATCTTGCGGTTATTCTGGAGCCGCACAATGCAGAAGGTGTGGAGTCTGTTCCGGTTTATCAGGAGCCGTGGGTGGCGATGATTCCGGAGGGGCATCCGCTGGCGCTGGAGCAAAAAGAGACGATCCGCATGGAAGAGCTGCTTCCGTATGAGCTGATTATTCCGTCGCGTGAGTCAAGGCTTCAGGAGATCAACGGCTGGTTTGGAGAGGGAGAAAAGCCCATTGTCCGCTGTCGTATTGCGCATATGCTGAATGCGTATGAACTGACAAAGCGCGGAGTCGGAATCACGATCTATCCGGCGGCGGCCGCTGACCTTGCGGAGCATTCCGGTATCTGCATTCGGAAGATCACGGAGCCAAAGGTTATGGCCTCTTACGTACTGATCCGAAACCGGTCGCGTGCGCTTTCAAGGGTCGCGCAGGAATTTTTTGATTATGTGGAGGAGCGGACGGCGGCAAACCTTGTTCAGAAATAAAGGACACGTGGGAGAAATAAACCATAGAATTTTGTAAGAAAAAGATTGCTATTTTGCCGTTTTTTTGTAATAATAGAGCCACTGTGTCGATGGGCAGAGCATTTTAGCATTACAGAGCAGCCCCAATATACCGCAAAGTGGGGCATGCAGATTGAGAAAATGATTTTTCAGACACGCTCCAGGATAAAAAAAGAAGAAGAGGAGAAAATATGCAGGATATTATTGACGGATTTTTTCATAAAAAGCATTTCTGGTTTCGATTGTGCGCGGTGGTCGCGGCGGTGATCGTGATGGGCTTTTGCTTGTCGTGGCTTTTGCTGGTAGACCTTGGCACAGATCCGTGTACACTGATGAATGTGGCGATTGCAGATACGATTGGGATGTCTCTTGGCAACTGGCAGGCACTTCTGAATACGGTGCTTCTGGTGATCGTGGTGATTTTCGGCGGACGCAATCTCGGTTTCGGTACACTGGCAAACATGTTTCTGGTGGGATATTCGATCGATTTCTTTTCATGGATCTGGGCGAGAATTCTTCCAGCGGATCTGTTTTTAAACTGGGGTGTGCGCGTTGCCGTACTGATTCCGGCGCTGGCGATTTTTGTGCTGGCGGTTGCGGTCTACATGGATATGGATATGGGAACGGCTCCGTATGATGCGATCCCGATCATCATCTCAAAGCACGTGAAGAGATTTTCATTCCGCACGATCCGCATGATCTTTGATTTTACGGTAGTTGTGATCGGAATGTGCTTCGGCGGACGACTTGGCATTGTGACGTTTTTGATGGCATTGACGCTTGGTCCGGTGATCGCATGGGTCGGTGATCTGATGAAGAAAAAATTTGAGTTTCTGCAGGACTGAATAGAGCATATCCGCAGTAGTGACTGCTGCTGATAATAAAACAGTTTTCATTGATTTGAGGGAAGGCCGTGTGTTTCCGGCCTTCCCTTTTTGAACGCAGATAAGTATTCCGCTGCTTTCCGGCGAACTGCATAAAAAACCCCCTCTAAAATAAAAACTACCACCCTTTCTGCATAAAAACATTATGCTATAATAAAACCAGAAAAAAGAAAAACGCCTAAAACAAGAAAAAATGCAGCAGAAAAGCATACAAAATGACGGGACCGCTGTACAAAAAGGCGTAAACGATCTGGATATTTGGGGCAGATGTCCAAAACGGCCATAAAGTATCCGCGGGATCGGCACAGGAAAGATTTCACGGATACATCAGAAAAAAGGGAGGGTGGCGAAATGGGTGAGGTCATTGTCTCCATGAGCAACATCAGCAAGACATTTCCGGGTGTCAAGGCACTCGATAATGTAAGCTTTGAGCTGTGCTCAGGAGAAGTCATGGCGCTGCTGGGAGAGAACGGCGCAGGCAAATCGACGCTTATGAAGATATTGAGCGGTGTCTACACCAGAGACGGCGGCGAGATGAAGATTTTTGGAAAAGAATATGGAGATCTGACGCCGAAGCAGGCACAGCAGATCGGTGTGGCGATCATTCATCAGGAGCTGAACATGTGCCGTCATCTCTCAGTCACGGAAAATATGTTCCTGGGACGTGAGAAGCAGGGCGGGCTGGCACTGGACAACCGCGCGATGGAGAAGGAAGCGAAGCGGATCCTCGATGATCTGAAGATCGATATCGATCCGAGACAGACCGTCGGTGATCTTCCGGTGTCAAAGCAGCAGATGGTTGAGATCGCGAAAGCGTTATCGACAAATGCAAAGATACTGATCATGGATGAGCCGACATCATCACTTACATCGAAAGAAATCGATGATTTATTCCGTATTATACGAAAGCTGAAGGCAGAGGGCTGCGGTATCGTTTACATATCACACCGCCTGGAGGAGCTGGCGCATATCGTGGACCGTGTAACGATCATGAGAGACGGCCAGTTTATTACAAAGGGCAATTTCAGGGACATGACCATGGATCAGATCATCACAAACATGGTTGGCCGCGAGATCAAGGAGCAGTTCCCGCGGGTAGCGTGCAAAAAAGGAAAGAAGATCTTTGAGGTCAAAAATTTAAATGCAGGCCGCATGGTACGGAATATCAATTTTTCGGCATACGAGGGAGAGATCGTAGGTTTTGCAGGTCTGATGGGTGCGGGACGTACCGAGACGACGCGGGCAATCTTCGGAGTCGATCCAAAGGAGAGCGGTGAGATCTGCGTGGACGGAAAGGAAGTCCATATCCGCTGTCCGGAGGACGCAATCAAAAACGGCGTCGTGCTGGCACCGGAGGACCGCAAGAAGGATGGCTTGTGCACGAAGCTGAGCATCCGCCACAACCTGGCACTTCCAAACCTCGATCTTCTGTGCAATAAGCTTGGCGTAATCAGCAGCAAAAAAGAAGCTGAGCTGTGCAAAAAGGCGGTTTCGGATCTGAAGATCAAGACGCCGAACGTGGAGATTGATTCCGGCAATCTTTCAGGAGGAAATCAGCAGAAGGTCGTAGTCGGAAAATGGCTGGCGCGAAATTCAAGAGTCGTGATTTTCGACGAGCCGACAAGAGGGATCGACGTCGGAGCGAAGGTTGAGATCTATCATCTGATGAATGAACTGAAGCAGAAAGGAATCGCAGTCATCTTTGTTTCCTCGGAGATGCCGGAGGTCATGGGAATCGCGGACCGGATCATCGTCATGTGCGACGGCCGGATCACCGGTGAGATCCTGGCGAAGGAAGCGACGCAGGAGCAGATCCTGACGATGGCGACCTCTTTTGAAAACAAGAAAATTTCTGCGGCGGAAGGAGAAAGGAAATGAACAGTAAAAATCAAAGCCCCGTAAAGAAGCTTCTTGGCATCCGGGGAATGGGAGCGGCGCTCACGGCGTTCGTGGGACTGGTAGTAATTTACATTGCATTCGGTATCATCAACCAGGCAGTTTTCTCAGGACAGAATATTCAGAACCTGCTGCGTTCGATGTCAAAGTACCTGCTGATCGGTATTGCACAGAGTTACGTGCTGATCACCGGAAACATTGATCTTTCGATCGGAACCATGGTCGGTATGAGCGCCATGATCTCCGCGACACTGATGACAAGAGGCGTGCATCCGATCGTTGCGATCCTGGTCGCACTTGTAAGCTGTCTGGTTGTCGGCGTGGTAAACGGCTATCTCGTTGGAAAATTCCGCCTGCCGCCGTTCATCGCAACACTGGGTACGATGTTTGTGACAAGAGGTATCGCCTACATGGTGAACAACAACCGAAATACGGACGCGATCGCGACCGGCATCGGCAAAGAGGCGGCAGACCGATTCCAGAACTTCTTCTACTATGGAAAGACGTTTGGTGTGTATAACACCTTCTGGATCGCACTTGTTGCATTTATCATTTTCTTCTTTATCCTGTCAAAGACACGCTCCGGGCGTCACATTTACGCGATCGGTTCCAATATCGATGCAGCGAAGCTCTCCGGTGTAAACGTAGTCCTGACGACGACCAAGACGTATCTGGTCAGCTCGATCTGCTCCTGCATCGTCGGACTGATCCTCTGCGCACAGGCAGGCATGGGCAACATGGAAGCAGGAAACATGTACGAAATGTACGGTGTGGCAGCCGGCGTTATCGGCGGCGTATCTCCGCTTGGCGGCACCGGACTTCTGCTTGGAACGTTTGCAGGTGCAGCTGTATGGCAGACACTGGAAAACGGACTGAACATGATCGGCGCACAGGTCGGCATCCAGCGAGTCGTGATCGGTGTCATTGTAGTAGGTGCGGTACTTCTCGATGTCGTAGTAAGAAGCGGTCAGTTCGGCAAGAAAAAGAAAGCATAAAAAGAAAGACAGCGGCATAAATACAAAAAGGACAGGCTTAAAAAGGAACAGCCTTAAAAAAAGAACCATACTGTGTCAGGCAGACGCAGATAGGGATAGAAATCACAAAACAAACACAAAACAAACAAAGAAATCAAATTTCAAGGAGGAAATTCAAAATGAAAAAGAAAATGTTTGCAGTACTCATGGCAGCAGCAATGGCAGGAACGATGGCAATGACCGTATCCGCAGCAGGCGAGAAGATCGCTCTGATCACAATGGACTCCATCGATCAGCACTGGATCAGCCTGAACGAGGGCGCACAGAAGGCAGCAGAAGAGCTTGACGCAGAGGTAACCTTCATGTCCCCGAATACAAAGGACGACGCACAGCAGATCGAGTGTGTAAACAACGCAGTGGCAGGCGGCTATCAGGCAATCCTCGTAGCAGCAAACGGACCGGACGCGATTTCTTCCGCACTGAAGGAAGCATCCGATGCAGGCGTTAAGATCGTATACGTTGACTCTCCGGCAAACGTAGAGGCAGAGGCAACGTTCTCCACAGACAACAAGGCAGCAGGAACGACAGCAGGCGAAGAGATGATCAAGGCACTTGAGGAGAAGGGAATTACCTCCGGCAAGATCGGTATCATCAATGTAAATGCGGCAACCGATTCTACTGTAAACCGTGAGGAAGGCTTCCGCGCAGCATTTGACGGAACGGATTTCGAGATCATGGAAACACAGTATGGCGAAGGCGACGCTGCAAAATCACAGACAATCGCTGAGAACTACATCACACAGGGCGTAGTTGGTATCTTCGGATGCAACGAAGGTTCCACAACAGGAGCAGGAAATGCAATCAAGGCTTCCGGCAGCAGCGATATCGTAGGCGTAGGTTTCGATAAATCTGATGCGATCCTGAACCTGATTGGCGACGGATATCTTCTGGCAACGATGGCTCAGAACCCGGACGTAATGGGTTATGAGGGCGTGAAGGCAGCAGTTGCGGCAATCGGCGGCGAGTCACTTGGCGGCGAAGTAACTGACACAGGCGTTTCTGTTGTAACCGCAGATTCTCTGGCAGGCGCAGAGGCTGAGACCGAGGCAGTGACCGAGTAAAACAGGCGGTTTAAGAAATATAATGAAATTCTGGAGCGGACTGCAAATATCCGCGTTACCAAAATAGTGGGCCATAACACGAAGAAGAGGCGGGCGGATGTCCTGCCTCTTCTTTGCGCAATCTCATAAGCAGGAGGGATCACGCCGCCTGCGGGAAGTTTGGGACTTTCTTTGTGGCATATCATAAGGATTTGCGGTATGATAAAAGTACGTTATAGAAGCTGTCAGTACAAAAACAGAACGGAAAATGAAAAACCATGGGGGATGAAACGATGATAAAGGTAGTCATTGCAGACGATGAGGTGCGGATCTGTCAGCTGATTCTGGCACTTGTCGACTGGGAAGTGCTTGGGCTGAAGGTGGTCGGGACGGCGCACAACGGGCTGGAAGCAATCGCGATGGTACGAACGCTGCAGCCGAACATTCTGATTACGGATATCCGGATGCCGGGATGCAGTGGTCTTGAGCTGATTGATCAGGTAAAGAGGGATGATCAATCCCTGGAGATCGTGATCATCAGCGGTTATGCGCATTTTGAATATGCGCAGCAGGCGATCAAATATGGGGTCGGTGATTATCTGTTAAAGCCGATCAGCAAGACGGAGCTGACCGCGACGCTTCAAAAGCTTGCGGGGCGGATCTGTGCGCAGAGAAAAAATGCGGAGGATGAGGCACAGCAGAAAGAAAAGACGCAGAAGGATGTGGCTCTGCTGAGGGAAAACCTGATCAGCGACCTGCTGGACCAGAAAAACAGGAAGATAAGCATCGGGGAGCTGCAGGAGCAGTACGGTCTGCAGGTGCAGGACGGCGTATTTCAGGCCTTTCTTTTGAAAATGGACTGTGGAAGAGAAGAACTCAGCCCGACGGCATCGGTACTTCTGATGGAGAAGGCACAGGAGGGACTGCAGCAGGCGGTCGGAGGCAGATGCCTGGAGTTTGTATCGGCGGTGCAGGGCTTTGCCTGCGCCGGAATTTTAAATTATGCACCGCAGAAAAAAGAGGAGGTGCGCCGCGCACTGAAGACCTGTATCAATCAGCTGGAGCTGCAGAAGAGCCTGTTCCGGCCGGTCAGCTTTTCTGTGGCGCTTGGAAGCGGCAAAAGTGCACCGGAGGAGCTGGATGTATCAATGAAGGAGGCGCTGACGCTGATTGAGGAACGGATCGTATACGGCACCGGGCGGCTTTATGAACGGATGGGAGGACCTTCTGGGTTGATGGGAAGTGGTGCACTGGAGCGCTATCTGCGTGACATGACGCATGCGGCGGAGATCTTTGATTCTGATCTGCTTGGCACGGTGACGGATACGCTGTCAAAAGAATGCCGCGAGACAAAGGATGTCCATGGGTATGAGATCCTTGAGGCGGTCAGCTCTGCTGCGGAGGTGTTTGCCGTGCGGACGCAGATGGCAGAGCGTGCGGAATTTCTGGAAGAGCTACGCCGGCAGGTAAAACGGTGCAGCGAAGCCGCACAGGTATTTGACTGCCTGAAAGAATTCTGCTGCGGTTATCTTGCCAGACAGAGTGCACAGCAGGAGAGCGAGTCAGTACGGCCGATCCGCAAAGCAAAACAGTATATTCAGGAGCATTACAGTGAGCCGATCACCCAGGAAGAGGTCAGCGGCATGGTGGGCTTAAGTCCTGCTTATTTCAGCGTGCTCTTTAAAAAGACGGAGGGCGAAGGATTTGCCAGATATCTGATCAATGTGCGGATGGAGCAGGCCAAGATCCTGCTGCGTGAGACGAACAGTCCGGTGTCGGAAATCTGCCGCCTGGTGGGGTACAATGACGTAAAGCATTTTACACATACATTTGAGAAGGCGGCAGGTGTGAAGCCTGCTGTGTACCGGAAGCTGTACGGGTGAGACGATGAACTGGAGAGAAAAGTGGAAAAAGAAATGGAAATATATATCAAACCGCGTGCAGGTGCTCGGTGTTCTCTGCCTTGCGGCGCTTTCCATATCAGGGGCGGTGCAGCTTGCAGCCGCAAAGACAGGGGCAGATGTGCTTTTTACGACGGGATGTC